>OISZ01000002.1_pt1 | contig 113082 bp, 112 predicted proteins | sample 1586591 | NCBI WGS metagenome assembly OISZ01 (sample SAMN02674970, study PRJEB24791) | human gut metagenome, SKBSTL043 | isolation source: stool | host: Homo sapiens | place: USA
TATGACCAGTATGGCTTTGCGGGCGTAGACCCCAGCTATGCGGCACAGAACGGCGGCGGCCCGGGCGCGGGCGGTTTCGGCGGCTTTGGCGGCGACGGCGTGGATCTGGGCGACATCTTCGGCGATATCTTCGGCGGCGGTTTCGGCGGCTTTGGCGGTTCGTCCCGTCAGGCCAACCCCAACGCCCCCCGCAAGGGCCAGGACATCCGCGTGCGGATCACCCTGAGCTTTGACGAGGCCGTGCACGGCTGCAAGAAGAACATCACCATCACCCGCCAGCAGGAGTGCACCGAGTGCCACGGCACCGGCTGCGCGGCCGGCACCAGCCCTGAGACCTGCCCGGACTGCGGCGGCCGCGGCTATGTCATCCGCCAGCAGCGCACCCCCTTTGGCGTGATGCAGACCCAGCAGCCCTGCTCCCGCTGCGGCGGCAAGGGCAAGCTGGTCAAGGACCCCTGCAAGAGCTGCCACGGCAGCGGCAAGACCGCGACCAAGAAGACGCTGGAAGTCTCCATCCCCAAGGGCATCGACGACGATCAGAGCTTTGCACTCCGCGGCATGGGCGATGCCGGTGCCAACGGCGGCCCCTCCGGTGATGTCATCGTGATGGTCACCGTCCGGCCCGATCCCCTCTTCCAGCGCGATGGCTATGATGTCTGGGTCACGGTGCCCATCACCTACAGCCAGGCGGTCCTGGGCGATAACATCACCGTCCCGTCCATTGACGGCAAGGTGGAGTACACCGTGCCCGAGGGCACCCAGAGCGGCACCACGTTCCGCCTGCGTGGCAAGGGCATCCAGTATCTGAACGGCCGCGGCCGGGGCGACATGTACGTCAAGTGCGAGGTCGAGATCCCCAAGAAGCTGAACAAGGTCCAGCGCGACGCCCTGAAGAAATTTGAGGGCACCCTGAAAGAAGACAACTACGAGAAACGCAAAGGCTTCTTCAAGCGGCTGAAAGACATGTTTGCATAAAAATGCGTATCGAAAGGAGACTTTCCCGAAAGAGAAAGTCTCCTTTTTGTGTATAGAAAAGGGGCAAATCAGAGAGTAAAAATTTTCGAGAAACATTGGCAGAAGAATTAAAGAAGCCTGAATTTAAAGAAGAATGGGAAAAATTAAAACAGCAAAAAAATCTTTGGATGAAGAAGCTCAAAATAAGAAAGTATAAAAAACGGAGAAGACTCCCTTTATGGGGAATCTTCTCCGTTTTTGCTAAAGATAGGCGCTCTTCAAATATGAAAAATCAGGTCGCATAGACCACAAGGGCATTGATAATTAAACCGACACCACTCAAGCACGAACTCACGACGCAGATGGAACAGCCAATATCATAGATAGCATTTGCAGTGCTCTTAGCCATGTGTGCATCTAAGGCATCCATGCCGGTTTTTGTCCAAGTTTTAGGATTCTTTTGACGATAATCGCGGACGGCGGTAATACCCTTATACCAGCCATAGAAAGGAACAAACCAAGCGCAGAAAGCCTGTACGGCAGTTGCGCCGCCTTCGGTGTAAGTCATTTCTTCCTCAGACATGACGCAGTAATTAGCGGGCATCATCATTTTGGCTTCCATAATCATTACTCCTTTACAAAGCAAATATCCAAAGCGATGCAGGAGTGCATCGTTTATCCAATTAAAAATACCGCAAAATCGAATAAACTTTACAGGATGAGCAGGATGGCGCTCAGGGGGGCAAAGGCTACCACCATGGCGGTGGAAACACCGTCGCGCAGGAAGTTGGCGGGGGATTTGGCCATATCGGCGGCGATGGCGTCGGAGGCGCGGCCTGCCACGGTGAGGAAATTGCCCGCACGGTTCTTCTTGACACTCAGCCAGTCCTTGGCTTGGGAGATGCCCCACAGGTAGCTGGAGCCCAGCACCACGGCACCTACGACGGTGGCGGCTGCACCAAGAGCACTGCCGCCCTGGGTATAGGTCATTTCCTCTTCGTTCATGACTGCATAGCTGGCAGGGAGATTCAGTTTGTTGGTCATAGTATATTACTCCTTTACAAATGATTTGCAATGAAGCCGGGCCCCGGGCCAGCCAAAGCGCTGTACCGGGAAACCTGTGGCGGAAAGTTTTCCTCTGGTAGTTTCATTCTACTACAGGGGGGTGGTTTCTGCAAGAGATTTGGGAACGAATGGTGCAAAAACGGGAACTCGCATGAAAAAGCTTTCCAAAGTTTGTGAAAAAGCACTGCAATAATTCTCGAACTTAGCCTGCAACGCCCGCGCGGTAGAGGTAGGGGTCACCCTTGAAGCTGTCAAAGCTGTACAGCACCAGGATCTGGTCATAGTCGTTGTCGGCGATGAGCTGGTCCAGCCCGTAGTTGTAGTTGCGGAAATCCACCACGTCGATGGCGGCGTAGTTGGCCGTCAGGTAGGGCACAAAGCAGTTGGCGTAGCTGTCCTTGATGACGAGGATCTTTCCGCTGCCGTCGCCCTCCACCCGGCTCAGGCCGTTGTTGCCGTGGAGGAACATGGCGTATTTGTCATAGACATTCAGTTTGTCGGTGTCGTGCAGGCCGGTGGTGGTGCCCTCGGTGGGCTGGCCGGGGCCGGTGACGTTCCAGATGGTCAGGGCGTTCTGCAGCTCGTAGTAGGTGATGGTGTCCGGCACGGCGTTCCAGGTGCGGGCCTTGGAATAGTGGGTGCCATAGAAGCCATCCCGCGTCAGGGCCGTGTGGGCGGCGGGATCAAAGGGCGTCAGGCCCAGTGCCTCGCAGAGCTGGCTGTAGGCGTAGTATGCCCCCAGGCTTGTCCAGTGGTGGTCGGTGCGGTAGTAGAGATATTCGTCCTTGTGGCTGCGCAGGGTGTCCCGCACGTCCACAAAGCGGCCTCCGGCGGCCTGTACGGCGCTGGAAAGCTGGTCGAGATACGGTTCCTCACGGAGGAGCGGAGCGCCCGCGGGGACGTTCTCCGGGTAGATCACGGAGGCCGCCGGCACCAGCATCACGTTGACCTTGCCCGGATAACGCTGGCAGAGGGATTCCAGGGCGGCGGTGTTCTTGGGCAGGGCGCGGGTCTCGCTGGAGAGCAGGCTGTAAGTGCGGGGGAACATCTGGTGTTCTTTGCCCAGCAGGATGCCGCCGTTCTCGGTCTTCTGGAAGAGGGCTGTCTCCACAAAGCCCTGCAGGCTGATCCACTCGTCCCGGCCAAACACCTGATCTTTGACATACTTGGTGTAGCCGGTAAAGTAATTGTTCAGCCCGTCTGCCGAGGGAGCGGTGAGCTTGGGCCGCTGGGCGAGGGTGGTGTTTTCCAGCTCGCTGTAGGTGCGGTCCGGTGTGACGAGATCCAGCACGAACAGTCCGAGGAAGAACAGCCCGAACGCCAGCAGCACCGGGTACTGCCGCAGGGAGGCGCGTTTTTTGTTGTGTTTTTCCATCAAAAATGCCTCCCTTTTAGAAGTTGAAATACAGGAACGGGCTGTTGGTGCTGCCCACGACATAGGCCGTGGAGACCACCAGCAGCACAAGGATGGTAGCCACCCGGGTCAGGGTGCGGCGGCGCAGCAGGTTCCAGAGCTTTTCAATGAGCGGGGTGCAGCAGACCACCGAGACGGCCAGCAGCACGCCGTAATTGCGCAGGAAATAGAAGGGCGACACGCCGCCCGAGGGGACAAAGAGCTTCTGGAACAGCAGCCCGAACGAGACGCCGGTGTCGTTGCCCACAAACATGGCCCAGCCCACCACCACGAGGAAGAGGGTGTAGATGTGGGGCCAGACTTTCCCCTTTTGCAGGTATTGGAGCAGGAACAGCTTCTCGATGGCCAGCAGCACAAAGTAATACAGGCCCCAGCAGATGAAATTCCAGTTGGCACCGTGCCAGATGCCGGTGAGCAGCTCGACCACAAACAGGTTGAAGATCTGCCGCTTGAGGCCCTTGCGGTTTCCGCCCAGGGGGATATACACATACTCCCGGAACCAGCCGGAAAGGGTCATGTGCCAGCGCCGCCAGAATTCGGTGATGGAGGCGGAGATGTAGGGGTAGTTGAAGTTCTGGGGAAAATCGAATCCCAGCATCTTGCCCATGCCAATGCCCATCATGGAGTAGCCGGAAAAATCAAAGTAGAGCTGGAGCGAGTAGGCAATGACGCCCAGCCAGACCAGCGCCGTGGAGGCGTTGGCAAGCCCCACGAACGTGGTGGAGGGGCTGTCCGCAATGCCGATGATGTCGGTCCAGAGGGCACCGATGGTGTCCGCCAGCAGGACTTTTTTGGCGAGGCCGAATGTGAATAGGGTCATGCCATCCTCGATCTGCTTGAGGTTGTAGCGGCCATGAGTCACATGCAGCTGGGCCGCCACGTCCCGGTACTTGACGATGGGGCCCGCGATGAGCTGGGGGAACATGACGACATACGCGCCGAAATCAATGATGTTGTGCTCCGTCTTTACGTCCCGGCGGTAGACGTCGATGGTATAGGAGAGCGTCTGGAACGTATAGAAGCTGATGCCCAGCGGCAGGGTGCTGATGCCCTGGATGGGGGAAAAGCTTGTCCCCAGCAGAGCGTTGGCGCTGCTGAGCACAAAGTTTGCGTATTTGAAATAAAACAGCATCCCCAGGCTGCCCACAAGGCCTGCCAGCAGGAAACATTTGCGGGCGGGCTCGCTGCCGTCGAACCGTTCCAGCCCCAGACCGCAGAGGTAGTTGAGGAGGATGAGAGCGATCATGATGGGGAAAAAGCGCACCTCGCCCCAGCAGTAAAACACGAGGCTGCACAGGAACAGAACGGTATTTTTGAGCTTTGCCGGCGCGAGATAGTACAGCGCCAGCGTGATGGGGAGGAACCGGAACAAAAACAGGATGGTGCTGAAAACCACGGCGTCAGCCTCCTTTTTGTGGTGATGAAAAAGACCGATGCCGCAGATGGCACCGGCCGAAGAAAAGCTGCTTATTTGCCGAGGATGCTGTCCACGGCGCTGCTCAGGTCAGCGGAGCACTCGTTGGAGGCGATGACCATGACCACAAGGTCGCTGTCATTGCTGCCGATGACGGCATTCTCCACATTGGACTGGGCCTGTGCAAACTCGGCGTAGTTGCCGTAGAACGCTACCTGATCTTTCTGATAGGTGGTCAGCGCGTCCACGACGTTCTGGGCCTTGCCCGCGGCGGCCTGGATGACCAGCACGAGGCCGGCGTCGCCGTTATCGTTGCTCTTGACGCCCTTGTAGCTGGTGATGTCGTCGGCCTGGATGCCGAAATCGTACTCGATGTTCATGGCGGCGATCTCAAACTGGTTGGAGATGGGGTTGGTGTCCAGCAGGGTGTTCACGGCGTCGTCCAGGGCGTCGGTGCCGTTGGTGCCCTCTGCCGTGGCGCTGGCGGCCTCGGAAACAGCCGAGCTTGCCACGCTGGAAGCAGCCTGAGAGGAGGCCGCCGGAGCAGAGGAAGAAGAGGAACCGCCGCAGCCTGCCAGCAGAGCACAGCTCAGGGCGACAGCGGCAGTGGATAAGATCATTTTTGCACGAATTTTCATGGGTTATTCCTTCTTTTATGGATTGAGCCTGCCGCAGGGGCAGACCACTGTTAGTTTACCATATCGGCCCCGGAAATGCAAAGGGGCGGACAGAACTTTTGCCGAAAGTTCACCGGAATATTTTGTGCAGTCTGCCCATCAGGCGGCAATGGACTGCAGGGCGGCGATATAGTCCTCAAAGCACAGGCCGCTTGCGTTGATCTTGGCGGCGTTCTCCGGGCCCACATACCGCCAGTGCCAGGGCTCGTAGGTGATCTCGGTGGCATCCTCGGCCCCCTGGGGGTAACGCAGGATAAAGCCATACTCGGCGGCGTGCTCACACAGCCAGCGGAACGCGGCCGTGTTTTCAAAACCCTCGTCCAGGCCGGTGTGCTCCGGGCTGTTCAGGTCGGCGGCCAGGCCGCAGTTGTGCTCGGAGTAGCCCGGCGGGTTGACGATGGCGGCGGCTTTTTCCTTGGCGGTGGCCTCGTCATAGCCCTTGTCGCGGTAATACTGGGTCTTCCGCTCATAGAGCTTGGTCTGGTAGGAGACGCTGCGGTAGCCGCTCTGCATCCAGACGGTCACGCCGTCGGCGGCAGCGGCTTTCTGCATGGCCAGAAAGGCGTTGCAGGCCACGGTCTGGAGCGTTTTATTCACCGAGGTAGAGGAGCCGCACTCCTTGGTATCAAACGTGTAGTTGTCCGGCATCTTGTTGGCGTGGTTCACCAGCACCATCAGCGGGTCGGCCAGCATGGCGCTGGCCTCCTCTGCCGTCAGGCCCAGGGCGTTGTCCGGGGCAGCCGGTTCCGACGAAACGGCAGAAGAAGCCGCCTCGTTTTTGCCGAACAGGCCGTTGGTGGCGGCCTCGCTGGCCGCCGTGCTGGAAGCCGCGGGCAGGGCGGACGCCGCCGAGGCAGCCGGGACGGGGGCCTTGCGGTGGAGCAGGAACGAGACCCCGCCCACGAGGACGCAGGCTACCAGCGTCAGGCCGGCCACCCGGCGGATGGCGCGGTTACGGCGGCGGCGGCGCACCTCGGCCCGGGTGAGCCGACGGCGGTGCGGATACTGGGAAGATGGATTCATGTGGGACCTTCTTTCTATCAAAACGGATAAAATACACACAACACGGGCAGACTATCCCGGGAGGCGAAGACGATGAAACTGAAACCGCGGGAATACGCGCGGCGGGTGCAGCGGGCCAGCCCGCCCTCACCGCTGGGCAAAGACTGCCTGTGGGCCTTTTTTGTGGGCGGCGGCATCTGCCTGCTGGGGGAGGTGCTCCGCCAGTGGTATTTGGCCAAAGGGCTGGAATGGGAGCTGGCCGGTACCCTGACCAGCTGCACGCTGGTGGCCCTCTCGGCCCTGTTTACCACCCTGGGGCTCTACCAGAAACTGGCCGCCAAGGCTGGGGCCGGGTCGCTGGTGCCCATCACGGGCTTTGCCAACGCGGTGGTCAGCGCGGCCATTGAGTTCAAGACCGAGGGCCGGGTCTTAGGCACCGGGGCCAAGATGTTCACCATTGCCGGGCCGGTCATCGTGTACGGCACGCTGGCGGCGGTGGTGTATGGCGTGGTGCTCTGGGGGATGGGGGCCATGGTCTGAACCCACCACGCCCAGAATACGGGGCAGAAGCGGAAAAAATTGCAGTTCCCCGTCGAGCGTAAAGTATACCACAAAAATCCGATAAAATCAGCCCCCAAAGGAGGAAAAACCAATGGCAGCACGGCGCGGCGATACCCTTTTGTTTGAGCGGATGCCCGTGATCGCGTCCCACGCGGCGGTGGGCGGCAAAAAAGAGGGCGAGGGCCCTCTGGCCGCGGAGTTTGACGAGCTGTTCCCGGACAACAACTGCGGGCAGGCCAACTGGGAGACGGCGGAAAAAATTTTGCAGCTGCGGGCGGCCCGCCTCTGCCTGAAAAAGGCCCACGCCACGGAAAAGCAGGTCAGCCTGGTGCTGGCCGGGGACCTGCAGGCCCAGTGCACGGCGTCCAGCTACGCTCTGCGGGAGCTGCACCTGCCCTTTGTGGGGCTGTTCGGGGCCTGCAGCACCATGGCCGAGGCGCTGGGGCTGGGGGCCGCGCTTTGCAGCGCGGGCCTTGCCGACGGCCTGCTGGCCATGACGTCCAGCCATTTCTGCGCGGCGGAGCGGCAGTTCCGCACGCCGTTGAGCTATGGTGCCGTCCGCACGCCCACGGCCCAGTGGACCGCAACGGCGGCGGGGTGCTGCCTGCTCCACCCTGCCGGGCAGGGTGTGGGCATTGCCGCGGCCACCTTTGGCCGGGTGGAGGATTACCAGATCAAGGATATCAACAACATGGGCGCCGCCATGGCCCCGGCGGCAGCGGCCACTCTGCTGCGCTATCTGCACGACACCGGGCAGGAGCCCAAAGATTTTGACGCCATTTACACCGGGGACCTGGGCCATCTCGGGAGCCGCCTGTTCCGGGAGATCCTGACCGCCGAGGGCCTGGTGATGAAAAACCACATCGACTGCGGCAGCATCCTCTACGATGCCGCCCGGCAGAACGTCAAGAGCGGCGGCTCCGGCCCGGGCTGCTGTGCCGCCGTCCTCTGCGGGCGCATCCTGCCGAGGCTGGAGCGGGGGAGCTATCGGCGGGTGCTGTTCATCGCCACCGGGGCGCTTATGAGCCAGACCACGTTTTTACAAAAAGAGAGCATCCCGGCCATTGCGCATCTGGTGGAGCTGCGCGGGCCGGAATGCACTGCGAGAGGATGATGAGATGCAGTATTTCTGGGCGTTTGTGGTGGGCGGGCTCATCTGCGTGGCGGGCCAGCTTTTGATCGACTTGACGGCCCTGACCCCGGCCCGCGTTTTAACGGGCTATGTGGTGGCCGGGGTGGTGCTTTCCGCCATCGGGTGGTACGCGCCGCTGGCCGAGTTTGCGGGCTGCGGGGCCACCGTGCCCCTGCTGGGGTTCGGGCACCTGCTGGCCAAAGGGGTAAAAACGGCCATCGAAGAAGAGGGGGCCATCGGCATTTTAACCGGCGGGCTGACGGCCGCCGCGGCGGGCATCACCACCAGCCTGGTGTGCGGCGTGGTCTGCTCCTGGGTGGGCAAGAGCCACGACCAGAATTGAAGAACCGTAAAACAAAAACCCCTGCGCCGGTTTCCCGGAGCAGAGGTTTTGTTCGTCAATCAGAAAGCAATCAAGCGTTCTTGTTAGCACGCTTGGCCATACGGCTGATCTTGCGGCTTGCGGTGTTCTTTTTGATGACACCCTTAGCGCGAGCCTTGTCGATCGCGGAAACAGCAGCCAGGACGGTTGCGTCCTTGTCAGCGGCATTCGCATCGATGGCAGCGTCTGCCTTCTTGACGACTGTTTTCAGGTTGGTCTTAATGGCCTTGTTGTGAGCCTGCTCTGCAGCAGCCTGCACGACGCGGTCCTTCTGAGATTTGATGTTAGGCATTCGTTCCACCTCCTTGGCTACCTATAACAGCGCACCTTATGATACCATATTTGCCGTACCAACGCAAGCGTTTTTTTGATTTTTGTTTCAAAAAGTTTTATTTTTCCCATACTTCTCCTGTCCGGAGGGGCCCAAACAGCGCCTCCGGCGGCAAATTTGCAGAAAAAGAGGGGAAAACCATGCGTTTGACAGACATGGCCGATGAATTGTACGCGGCGCCCGCCTGTTCGGCCCTGCCCGGCGGGGTACGGGTGGCCACGGCCCGGCACGGTGGCGTGACCGTGACGCGGGTGGAGATCGCGCGGGAGGGGCTGGAGCGGCCCCGGGGGCGGTATGTGACGCTGGAAGTGCCCCGCGTCAGCGTGCTGGACGAGCGGGACAGCGGCGTCATCGAGCAGGCGGCGGCCGAGCTGCGGGCCCTGCTGCCGCCTGAGGGCCCGGTGCTGGTGCTGGGAGTGGGCAACCGCCGGGTGACGGCGGATGCTCTGGGGCCCCGCACGGTGCAGAAGATCTTTGTTACCATGGGGGCCGGGAGCCGCCTGCCGCTGCCCGGCATCCGCCCCGTGGCGGCGGTCGCCCCCGGGGTCTCCGGGGCCACGGGCCTGAGTTTGCAGCAGCTGGCCGGGGCGCTGGTGCGGGAGCTCCGCCCGTCCGCCCTCCTCTGCGTGGACAGCCTCTGCTCCTCGGAGCCGGAGCGGCTGGGCCGGACGCTGCAATTCTCGGACACCGGGCTCTGCCCGGCCCAGCCCGGCAGCCAGAAGCACCTGGCCGCCGCCCGGCTGGGGGTCCCGGTGCTCGCGGCGGGCATCCCCACCCTGATGGAAGCCAGGGAGGGCAAAGATTTGGTGGTCACGCCCCGGGAGCTGGACAGCGTCATCGCCCACGGGGCGGCCCTGCTGGGCAGCGCCATCAACCGGGCTCTGCAGCCTCGGCTGAGCATCGCGCAGCTGTGCTGGCTGGCGAGCTGACTGCATAGAATGGTCATAGCATTTTGACGGGGAGGGGATGGCCATGCGGCAGACAGAGCGGGGCGGCACGGAGCGGACAGGCCAGCTGGGGGCATTCCTGCTGGCGTTGGCCCTGCTGCTGGTGCTGACCGTTTTTGCCCACCGGGTGGTGCTGGGGCTGGCGGCGGTCATTGCAGGGCCGCTGCCTGCCGCCCGGACCGCCCTCTCCCTGAGCCGGAAAGCCATGCAGGAGGCAGTCCCGGACGAGACATCGGGCAGCATTGCCTCAGAGCCCGCCCCGGAGTCTGCCCCCGAAGCCGCCGCCCCGGCCAATACCGACATGGAAAGCTATCTTGCAGCCTTGGAAGCCGACGACGCCCGCCCCGCGGATGCAGGTGCCGTGCAGGAAAAGACTTACCCGCACGGCAGCGGCGAAAAATATATCCCCTGCGGCGGAGGCAGTATCAAAAACAACACCCGTGTCCCGGCGGCAGAAGTGGCGGCGGAAATCACAAACCCTTTGCCCTTTGCGGTAGAGTGGAACAGCCCTGACCCGCAGATCTTGATTATGCACACCCACGCCACGGAGGATTACCGACTTTCCGCCGGGCTGTGGTACCGCCCGGGTGACGGGGCCCGCAGCACCGATCGCAGCATCAATATGTGTGCGGTGGGCCGGGTGATGGCCGATACCCTCCATGCGGCAGGCCTCAATACCCTGCATGACGAGACCCTGAACGACTACCCCAGCTATACTGGCAGCTACGCCAACAGCCGGGCCGTGGTGCAGCAATATCTGGAAAAGTACCCCAGCATCAAAATCGTGCTGGATGTCCACCGGGACGCCATTGAGACGGAGAGCGGCACCCGGATGGCCCCGGTCTGGGCCGGGAGCGGGGCGGGGGAGCGGGCCGCGCAGGTCATGATCATCTGTGGGTGTGACAATGGCGGGAGCGTCCAGCTGCCCAACTGGCGGCAGAACCTCCGCTTTGCGGCCCGGTGGGAGACGGCGATGGAAGCGCTTTACCCGGGGTTCACCCGCCCGGTGCTGTTCAGCTACCGGTTTTACAATCAGGACCTGACCACCGGCAGCCTGCTCATTGAGATCGGCGGCCACGGCAACAACCTCAACGAGGCCCTCCGGGCCGGGCAGCTGGCAGCGAATGGGCTGGTGGAAGCGCTGCGGGGATAAGAAAAAGGCCGCTGCGCGGCAGCGGCCTTTCGAAAGTGTCTTCTTTATTCAAACACGATGCAGCCCAGAATCTTCTTGCCCAGGCGCTGGATCTGCTCGTTCTGGTCGTTGACGGCGGTGTAGTGGGAGCAGGTGCAGTCTGCGGCCAGCACAATGGCGTCGGCGCTGGTCACCTGCGGCACGGTGGCCGCACAGGTCAGGACGCTCTCGGCGGCGGTAACCACCTGTGCCCGGAGGGCACCGGTATCCTGCAGGGCGGCTGCCAGCGCGGTGAGCTGATCAGCGGGCAGGTCGCCCGTAATGAGGATATGCTTTGCCTCCGGGGCTCGGCTGGCGATGGTGGCCGCCATCAGGCGGATCATCTCAGCATCGGTGCTGCCGTCCGGGCGGTGCTCCATCCGGTCAAGGGCGGCGTCCAGCTGCTTGCTCTGCCGGGTCTTCCCGCTGGCCAGGGTGCCAAGCAGGGGCAGGCGGCAGGTGTCCCGCAGCTCTTTGCCGGAATAGACTTTGCCCTGCACGAGGAACTGCACGGTGCCCACGCCGCAGACCAGCACGATGCCTGCCAGCAGGCCGATAAGGCCAAACTTGAGCACGGCGGAGGAGATGCGGGTGGACTGGAGCACAGGTTCTTCCGTGCTTTCCCACTCCTTGGTGGTATCTTCAAAGTTGCTGTCCAGCCGGGTGCGGCCCTGCTGCAGCTGGTCGATCTGGGTCTGCAGGGAGAGCAGATTCTGGCTGTTTTCCGTCTGTGCGTCCCGCAGGTCGGTGGAGACGGTGCTGTAACTGCTCTGCGCGATGACACTGATGGTGTGGCTGCCCACCGAGGCCGTGATATTGGCGTTCATGGCATTTACCTGCTCCAGCAGGGCGGCCAGAATGTTGCTGGAAGTCTGCTCACTGCTGCTCATGACCGTAATGGCCAGCAGGTGGGTGTCCGGGTCAGAAGAAATGGTCACCAGCTCCCGCAGGTAGCGCTCCTGCATGTTGAACTGTTGAGCCACCTCACTCAGGGTAGAGCTGTTTCCCAGCAGGGAAGCGTAGGCCGAAAGGACAGAATCGGTGCGGTCCGGATTCTGGTAGGCCATGCCGGGCTGGATCTGATAATTGGTGGTCACATAGAGGTCGGCCTGTGCCACCCGGACATTGTAGGGGTCCAGATTGTTCCAGACGGAATTCTCAGCGTACTCCTGCGCATTCTGGATGGCGTATTCGGTATCGCGCTGGCTTTTTTCGTTGTTGGCAATGTCGAGAGAATACTGCTGTTTGGCAGCCTCGTAACTCTCTTTTTTGCGGTTGTACTCGGCCAGCTCGCTTTCGTAGGCTTTCTGGGCATCCTGAGAGACCGCCCCGCCCCATGCGGTGTGTGCCCCGGCGGCCGCGCCAAAAATGATCGCGCAGGCCAGGGCGGCGGCAAGGATCTGCCGGTATTTGCGCAGGAGCGTGAAAGTGAGCGCCACAAGGTCGATCTCGTCTTCCTGCCCGTACGCAGGCTGGTTTTCCATCATGTTCTGTTTCTCCTTGTATCCTGTGTGGGAACGGTTTGTGCAGTCTGACTTCGTGTGGTGACAGACGGCATACAATTTCAATTTACAAGATATCATGGAAACTGCCGGATTGCAAGGGGAAGAGTGCACTTTTTAATTGACAAAGCGGCGCAAATGTGCTATTTTTAAAAAACTGAAAAGCCAAGATCGGGAAAAGTAGCGCGGGCAGTCTGGCCCAGAGAGCGCGGCAGCAGCTGGGAGCCGCGCGCAGACACAGCGTGAACGAACACCCGGGAGCTGCAAACTGAACCCCGGCGGGCCGGAAAGCCCTGCCGCCAGTAGGCGCGCCGCAGGCCCCGCGTTACAGGGGCAGCGCTTATTGTGAAAAAGGAGCGCGCGAGCGACCGGGGCACTCCCGGTAATTCAGGTGGCACCGCGGACATTACAAGACAGCTTGTTCGCCCTGAACTTTCAGGGCAAAAGCTGTCTTTTTCTTTTATAAAAATCAGAAAGAGGAGAAACACTATGGAACGTACTGAGATCGTTTCGCTGTACAAGAACACCCCGGCCGACGGCACGGTGGTCACCGTCTGCGGCTGGGCCAAGAACATCCGTGACTCCAAGAACATCGGCTTCATCGCCCTGTCGGACGGCGGCTGCTTCAAGACCCTGCAGGTGGTGCTGGAATCCGGCAAGCTGGCAAACTATGAGCAGGTGGTCCACACCGGCCTGTACAGCAGCCTGCGCGTTGTGGGCCGCGTTGTGCTCACCCCGCAGGCCAAGCAGCCCTTTGAGCTGAACGCCGACAGCGTGGAGATCCTGGGCGACTGCCCGGCCGATGAGTACCCCCTGCAGAAAAAGAAGATGAGCATGGAGTACCTGCGCACCATGCCCACCCTGCGCCCCCGTACCAACACCTTTAACGCGGCGTTCCGTGTCCGCAGTGTGGCTGCTTACGCCATCCACAAGTTCTTCCAGGAGAACGGCTTCGTCTATGCCCACTCTCCGCTGCTGACCGCCTCCGACTGCGAGGGTGCCGGTGAGATGTTCCGTGTCACCACGCTGGACCTCGACAACGTGCCCAAGAACGAGGACGGAACCGTGGATTACACCAAGGACTTCTTCGAGAAGCCTGTCAACCTGACCGTTTCCGGCCAGCTGGAGGCCGAGGCCATGGCCATGGCGTTCGGCAAGGTGTACACCTTTGGCCCCACGTTCCGTGCCGAGAAGAGCTTTACCACCCGCCACGCGGCCGAGTTCTGGATGATCGAGCCCGAGATGGCGTTCTGCGACCTGAACGGCTACATGGATACCGCCGAGGCCATGACCAAGTACGTCATCCGCTATGTGCTGGACAACTGCCCGGACGAGATGGCGTTCTTCAACCAGTTCATTGACAAGGGCCTCATCGAGCGTCTGGAGCTGGTGGCCAACAGCGAGTTTGGCCGCATCTCCTACACCGACGCCATCGAGATCCTGAAGAAGAACAACAAGAAGTTCCAGTTCCCTGTGGAGTGGGGCGTGGACATCCAGACCGAGCACGAGCGCTACCTGACCGAGGTGGTGTTCAAGAAGCCCGTCTTCGTCACCGACTACCCGAAAGAGATCAAGAGCTTCTATATGAAGCAGAACCCCGACGGCAAGACCGTGGCCGCGGCCGATATGCTGGTGCCCGGCATCGGCGAGCTGATCGGCGGCAGCCAGCGTGAAGAGGATTACGACAAGCTGGTCACCCGTATGGACGAGCTGGGCCTGGACAAATCCAGCTACGACTGGTATCTCAACCTGCGCAAGTTCGGCGGCGTGGAGCACGCCGGTTACGGCCTGGGCTTTGAGCGCATGATCATGTACCTCACGGGCATCCAGAACATCCGCGACGTCCTGCCGTTCCCCCGCACTGCCTACGGTTTCTAAAAATAGTAAATCAAAACGCGAAAGCTGTCGCCGAAAGCGGCAGCTTTTTTGATGAACGGCCTTGCCCTCTCCGTCATTGCTTGCGCAATGCCACCTTGCCCCCTTCTGGCACTTTCGTGCCACCTCCCCCGGCCGGGGGAGTCTTTCAAAGGGAGAGGACTTGGCAAAGAGAAGAGACTGTGCTACAATATCACACGGAAAAGGAGGGGAGAGCCCATGCCGCACCGCACGTTGCAGGAAGAAGAGCGAAGCCTTTGGACGCTCTTTGGCACGTTTTTTAAGATTGGTCTGTTCACCTTTGGGGGCGGCTATGCCATGATCGCCCTGCTGGAAGATGAGTTCATCACCAAAAAGCACTGGCTGGGCCGGGACGAGTTTCTGGACATGGCCGCCATTGCCGAGTCCACCCCGGGGCCGGTGGCCATCAACAGTGCCACCTATCTGGGTTATAAGCTGGCCGGGGTGCCGGGGGCGGCCGTGGCCACGGTGGCCGTCGCTCTGCCGTCGTTTGGCATCATCTACGCCATCTCCCTGTTTTTTGACCAGTTCACGTCCCTGACGGTGGTGGCGCACGCTTTTCAGGGCATTCAGGTCTGTGTCATCTACCTCATCTTCTTGGCGGGCGTCCGGATGCTCAAGGCGCTGGAGCGCACGCCCCTCAATGTGGGCATCCTGCTGGTGGTTATGGCCTGCATGATCGCGTTCTCTCTGCTGGCGGTCAAGTTCTCCTCCATCGCGTTCATCCTCCTCAGCGGCATGGTGGGCGTGGCCGTCTGGGGAACGGGCAGAAATCAGAAAGGCGGGAGGTGAGCGGGATGCTCTGGCAGTTGTTCTGGACGTTTCTGGAAATCGGTGCCGTCTCCTTTGGCGGCGGCTACGGCATGATCTCTCTCATCCGGGAAAAAGTGCTTCTCCACGGCTGGCTGGAGGAAACGCAGTTTTTGAGTTTTATTGCGGTGTCGGAGTCCACCCCGGGGCCGCTGGCCATCAATATGGCAACGTTCATCGGGGCCTCGCAGGCCGGTGCGGCGGGGGCGTTCTGCGCCACGCTGGGGGTGGTGCTGCCCTCGTTTTTCATCATCCTGCTCATTGCGGCGCTCATCCATAATCTGTTGCAGTACGCGGGGGTCAACGCGTTCCTCTCCGGCATCCGGCCCTGTGTGGTGGCCCTCATTCTGGCCACGGCCGTCACCATGGGCCTGAGCAGCCTGCTGGGCGTCTCCACGCTGGCGGATACCCCCGCCCCTGCCTGGCAGGGCATCGGCATTCTGGCGGCCCTGCTGTTGCTCCATTTTGGCTGGCAGAAGTGGAAAGGCAAAGCTCCCTCCCCCATTGCGATGATTCTAGTCTCCGCGGTGCTGGGCATGGTGGTCTATCACTAAAAAACAAGAACAGCGCCCGTGCAGATCCACCTGCACGGGCGCTGTTTTTCTGCAATTTAATTTTAAGATCAATCGTCGTCGCTGTCCAGCTTGAGCACGGCGGTAAAGGCCTCGCTGGGGAGCTCGACACTGCCCAGCTGGCGCATCTTCTTTTTGCCCTCTTTCTGCTTTTCCAGCAGTTTCTTTTTGCGGGAGATGTCGCCGCCATAGCACTTGGCAAGCACGTCCTTGCGCATGGCCTTGACGGTCTCGCGGGCAATGATCTTGCCGCCGATGGCCGCCTGCACCGGGATCTCAAACAGGGTGCGGGGGATGTTGTCCCGCAGCTTCTCGCAGATGCGGCGGCCCTTGGCGTAGGCGTTGTCCCGGAAGACGATCATGGAGAGGGCGTCCACGGGGTCGCCGTTGAGCAGGAAGTCCAGCTTGACAAGGTCGCTCTCGCGGTACTCCTTGAACTCGTAATCGTAGCTGGCGTAGCCGCGGCTCCGGCTCTTGATGGCGTCAAAGAAGTCGTAGACGATCTCGCCCAGCGGCAGGGCGTAGTGGAGGTCCACACGGACGTCATCGAGGTATTTCATGTCAGCCAGCACGCCGCGCTTCTGCTGGCAGAGATCCATCAGGGCACCCACATACTCGTTGGGGGTGTAGAGGTGGACGTCCACAAAGGGCTCCTCCTGCTTGACGATGTTGGAGGGGTCCGGATAGCTGGACGGGTTATCGATCATCTCCACGGTGCCATCGGTCAGGGTCAGCCGGTAGCGGACACTGGGGGTGGTGGTGATGATGTCCAGGTCAAACTCCCGCTCCAGACGCTCGGTGATGATCTCCATGTGGAGCAGGCCCAGGAAGCCGCAGCGGAAGCCGAAGCCCAGAGCCGCGCTGGTCTCCAGCTCAAAGGTCAGGGAAGCGTCGTTGAGCTGCAGCTTTTCCAGGGCGTCTTTCAGGTCGGGGTACTTGGCACCGTCGGCGGGGTAGATGCCGCAGAAGACCATGGGCTTGACCTGACGGTAGCCGGGCAGGGCCTCCGGGGTGGGGTTGTTGGCCAGCGTGACGGTATCGCCCACGCGGGTGTCCTGCACCGTCTTGATGCTGGCGGTCAGGTAGCCGACCTCGCCGGCCTGCAGCTGGCTGCAGGGGGTCAGGCTGGTGGCACCCATGTGGCCCACCTCCACCAGCGTGAACTGGGCCCCGGTGGCCATCAGGCGGATGGTGTCGCCGGGCTTGACGGTGCCCTCAAACACGCGGATATAAACGATGACGCCCTTGTAGCTGTCGTAGATGCTGTCAAAGATCAGAGCCTTGAGGGGGGCGTCCGGGTCACCGGTGGGGGCGGGGATGTCGCTGACCACCCGCTCCAGCACCTGATCGACGTTGAGGCCGGTCTTGGCGGAGACGCGGGGAGCGTCCAGGCAGGGCAGGCCGATGACGTCCTCCACCTCCTGGGCCACCTCGTCCGGGTGGGCAGAGGGCAGGTCGATCTTGTTCAGGATGGGCACCAGCTCCAGGTCATGCTCCAGCGCCATATAAGTGTTGGCCAGTGTCTGGGCCTCCACGCCCTGGGTGGCGTCCACCACCAGGATGGCACCCTCGCAGGCGGCCAGGCTGCGGCTCACCTCGTAGGCAAAGTCCACATGGCCTGGGGTGTCGATGAGGTTGAACTCGTAGGTCTTGCCGTCCTTGGCGGTGTAGTTCATGGTCACGGCGCGGGCCTTGATGGTGATGCCGCGCTCCCGCTCGATGTCCATGTTGTCCAGGATCTGGTCTTCCATGGTGCGCTCGTCCACGCTCTTGGTCAGCTCCAGAATCCGGTCCGAGAGGGTGGATTTGCCGTGGTCGATGTGTGCAATGATGCAGAAATTGCGGATGTTGTCTCTTGCCATTGGTTCCTCCAAACGAGAGATTTAGTTGTTGAGAATCCAGTCTTCCACGGCCATGATCTCGCCGTGCTCTAAGTAGACCCGGGGCACCCGGCGGGCCACGCCGCAGAGCACCTCGTAGGAAATGGTATCGGTCTTGCGGGCAATGTCCTCAGCGCTGTCGCTGACGGCGCCGCCCCAGAGGATGGCCTCGTCGTCCTCATGGACGTCCGGTACATTGGTCACGTCCACCATGAGCTGGTCCATGCAGACCCGGCCCACCACGGGGCAGGGCTTGCCGTGGATCTCCACGATGCCCTGCCCGCAGCTCAGCAGGCGGGGATAGCCGTCGGCGTAGCCCGCGCAGAGGGTAGCGATCTTCGTAGGCGTTTCGGCCGTAAAACGGCGGCCATAGCTGGTAGACTGCCCCGGCTGCAGCTCCTTGACCATGCTCACCACGGTCTTGAGCTTCATCACCGGGCGGAACAGCCCGAAGCGGACGGTGCTGCTGGGGTCGAAGCCGTAGAGGATGATGCCCGGGCGGGCCATGCAGCGGGAGCGTTCCAGCCCCTCCGGCCATTCCGGGTGGAGCATGACCCCGGCGGAGTTGTCACAGTGGACAAGGGCGGGCTCGTGCCCGGCGGTTTTCAGCGCCTGAAATGCCTGAACGAACAGGGCGTGCTGCTCGGCGGTGTAGGCCACATCGGCCTCGTCCGTCTCATCGGCCACGGCAAAGTGCTGGAACAGGCCGGTCATCTCAAGGCCTGGCAGCTGGCAGGCGTAGGCCATCTCCCGGACGGCCTTTTCAAAATCCGTGCGGAGAGCAAAGCCGATGCGGCCCATGCCGGTGTCCGCCTTGAGGTGGACCTGCACCCGGCCGCCTGCCGCGCAGGCCGCTTTGCTCAGAGCCTCGGCCTGTTCCAGAGAGTAGCAGGCCGCCGTGATGTGGTTCCGGATGAGGTCGGCGGCGCAGCTGGCGTAGACATGGCCCAAAATCAAAATGGGCAGGGTGAGCCCGGCCTGCCGCAGCTGCAATGCCTCGGCCAGGCAGCTGCAGGCCAGCCAGGCGGCCCCCTCCTCGGCAAAGACCCGGGCACACTGCACGGCCCCGTGGCCGTAGCTGTCGGCCTTGACAACGGCGCAGAGGGGCAGCTCCCCGGCCCGCTGCTTGACCGCCCGGAAATTTTGCCGCAGGGCGTCCAGATCGATCTCGGCCCAGACGTGTTTTTCAAAAACTTGGTTTGGCATAATAAAGTCGCCTCTTTCGGTTCAAAACTCAGGACAGGCGGACACTCTCCACGAGGTTGACGATATCGCTGATGGAGGCCAGCTTGGTCAGGCCGGAGACATAGACCACATCGCCGCTGTCGTAGGTGATGGTGGCCAGGACCGCGTAATAAGCTTGAATGTCGCACCGCACGGCGGTGACGGTGGCACCGTCCACGCTCAGGTTCACCTTGCGGGGGCTGATGACGCCATAGGCTTCTTTCAGGTCGCTTTCTGACTGCTGAATGAAATCAGCGTAGGTGTCTTTGTCGCCCCGCTGGAACAGCACCACCTGATAATTGGCGTCAGAGCTGTCGGCAGCGGAGGCCAGCTCCAGTGCATGGCCCAGCGTGGCGTCCTCGGTCATCTCACAGACGGGCCAGATGCCGCTTTCGTAAGAAACGGTCACGCCATTCTCCGCGGTGTAGGTGGTGTCGGGGTTGGCCGGGGTGCGGCGGTTGACCACGAGGGTGAGGATAAAATAGGCCAATGCGCCCAGCAGGACGATGATGCCCATGGCGAGCAGGAGCTTGGAGCCGCGGGCCTGTGCGGCGTCGCGCTGGTGGAGGTCTTTGGACATGGAACATTCTCCTTTAAACAATATACCTTTACAGTATAACACAACTGGCCGCGGATTTGTAGCACCACCGTGCAGAAAATGCGCTCCGGACGCGAAAAAAGAAACCAAAAATCCAAAATCTGAAATCAAGAGATTTCAAGAGAAAACGGGAGATTTTGAAAGATTTAAAAATTTACGCTGAAAAAATCAAAAAATAGTGTTGACAGGCGCTATTTTGTGTTGTATACTGACACTCGCGCCCCAAAAGGGTGCCTGAACCGTACAAAACACTTATCAGGAGGAAATAGATATGAGCACTACTCTCGTAAAGCCCGCTGAAGTCGAGCGCAAGTGGTATCTGCTCGACGCTGCCGGCAAGAGCCTGGGCCACGTCGCTGCTGAGGCTGCTGTTCTGCTGCGCGGCAAGCAGAAAGTTAACTACACCCCCAACGTTGATTGCGGTGACTATGTTGTCGTCATCAACTGCGACAAGGCTGTCCTGACCGGCAAGAAGGCCGAGCAGAAGTTCCACATCACCCACAGCAAGTTCATCGGCGGCCTGAAGAAGGTCCAGTACAGCAAGCTGATGGCTGAGAACAGCGATCTGGCTATGACCTACGCTGTCAAGGGCATGATCCCCTCTAACACCATCGGTGCAAAGGCTCTGACCCGCCTGCACTGCTACCAGGGTGCCGAGCACGCTCACGCAGCTCAGAAGCCCGAGAAGATCGAGTTCTAAGAAGGAGGCAATTGAACATGTACGAAACCAAACCTTATTTCTACGGCACTGGTCGTCGTAAGGATTCCGTTGCCCGCGTTCGCGTTTACACCGGCACCGGCAAAGTCACCATCAACGATCGTGATATCGACAACTACTTCGGTCTGGAGACCCTGAAGCTGATCGTCCGTTCTCCGCTGGTCCTGCTGGGCCTGGAGGGCAAGTACGACGTCGTCGTCCGCGTTTCCGGCGGCGGTGTTTCCGGTCAGGCTGGCGCTATCCGCCACGGTCTGGCTCGCGCCCTGCTGCAGCAGAACGAGGAGAACCGTTCTGTTCTGAAGAAGGCTGGCTTCCTGACCCGCGATCCTCGTATGAAGGAGCGCAAGAAGTACGGTCTGAAAGCTGCACGTCGTGCACCTCAGTTCAGCAAGCGCTAATCTACAGCTTAATAATGCTAAAAAAGCTCGGAAATACGCCATTTCCGGGCTTTTTCTATGTCCAAAATTCTGTCTGGACTGTTCGGCTTTGATGGAATTTGAACGGAAATTTATGGGTTTATAGTGGTCAAATTACTGGTGGACAAGCCCATTTTGACCTCTTATGGGTTAAATTACTGGTGGACAATACCACGATACAAGATACCATGGAGGAATATGATAATGTCGAAAGATGAGTATTTGATAACCGATACGCCCCTCAAAGCGTTGACGGTTTTTGCAATGCCAATGATTCTTGGAAGTTTTTTTCAGCAAATATACAATATGGCCGACTCTATTATTGTCGGCCAGTTTGTTGGTTCTTCCGCACTTGCAGCTGTCGGTGCATGTGCAGCATTGACCAATGTGTTCATTTGTGTGGCACTGGGAGCCGGTGTCGGAGCCGGTGTGCTTGTGAGCCGTTATTTCGGAGCCAGGGAGTATGGCAAAATGAAAACAATCGTGTCAACCTCCTTGATTAGCTTTTTGTTTCTAAGTATAGTCCTTGGTGTTTTTGGCTTTTTCTTCGCCAACTCGATGATGAGTGGACTGCAAACCCCTGCCGACATACTGGATGATGCAGTACTGTATCTGCGGGTCTATTTTGTGGGCTTTCCGTTTCTGTTTATGTATAACATTCTTTCTACCATGTTCACCTCAATCGGCGAATCCAAAATTCCGCTAGGACTGCTGATTTTTTCGTCCATCCTGAATATTTTAATGGATCTTTGGATGGTAGCCGGGCTAGGTCTCGGTGTGTTCGGTGCGGCGATTGCAACCCTGATTGCACAGGGAATTTCCGCAGTGTTTTCGTTTTTGATTTTCTTTGCACGGATGCAGCAATATAAAAGCCCCTTTAACAGGTTTGAACGGCAGGAGCTGTATTCCATGCTTCACATTGCGGTGCCGTCGGTTTTACAGCAGTCCACAGTGTCCATCGGTATGATGATTGTGCAGGCAGTGGTAAATCCTTTCGGTACACAGGCACTCGCCGGGTATGCAACAACGATGAGGGTGGAAAATGTTTTTTCATTGATCTTTGTATCCATCGGCAATGCGGTTTCGCCGTATGTTTCCCAGAATCTTGGTGCAAAGAAAATTGATCGCATCAAAAAAGGCTACCATGCTGCACTGGTGCTGGATCTGTGCTTTGCGGCCATTGCGTTTGTGACCATTGAAGCGCTGCATACGCAGATCTCCTCACTGTTCTTAGGAAAAGACGGAACGGCGGTTGCCTATCAGGTGTCTGGTGATTATATGAGGTGGCTTGGTTACTTTTTCATCTTCATGGGGATCAAGATGGCAACCGATGGAGTTCTTCGCGGTCTCGGAATTATGCGTCCGTTCCTCGTTGCAAACATAGTGAATCTTGCGATTCGTCTGTCCGTTGCCCTAATCTGTGCACCACGTTTCGGCATTGCCTTTGTCTGGCTTGCGGTACCAGTTGGCTGGCTTGCAAACTTTTTAATCTCCTATGTGGCTCTTAGGAGATCATGGTCAACTGATAAAATGACATCCATTCGTTAACTTCCAGTTTGGAGAATTGAAAAAACGGAATTTCCCTATTATGACATAGAAACTCTTGACAATAAAGCTCCTATATAGTATGTTTTTAATAAACTACTATATAGGAGCTTTTGTATGGAAATGAATGGAGGATTTCTTGTCACCAAAATAAAACAGCTTGGAGACCGGATTTTCGAGAAGATTCTCAGCGAAAAAAATATTGATGCGTTTAATGGAGCCCAAGGGCGTATTCTTTATGTGCTGTGGCAGAAGGATGGTATCTCAATCAGGTCACTCTCGGTCAAATGCGGATTAGCGATAACATCTCTTACTACGATGCTGGAAAGAATGGAAAATCAAGGGCTGATAAGCCGTGTTCAGTCTGAAACGGACAAAAGGAAAACACTCCTGTTTCTGACTGAGAAAGCACATGCCTTAAAGGGCGAGTACGATTCTGTATCTGATGAGATGGGCAGTATTTACTACAAAGGTTTTTCAGAGGAAGAAATTACCCGGTTTGAGGAATGCCTCGACCGCATCAGAAAGAATCTTGAGGAGTGGCAGAAGTCATGAGTATTTGTATCAAAGATCAGATTCAGAACATGAATATCGTCATTGGCTGCACAGTGGGGTGTACATATTGCTATGCCCGCAACAACGTGAAACGCTGGCATATGATTGATGACTTCGCTGACCCTGAATTCTTTCCGGGTAAGCTCAAGATGATGGAAAAGAAACGTCCGCAGAACTTTCTTCTTACCGGCATGAGCGATCTCTCCGGATGGAAGCCGGAATGGAGAGACGAGGTATTTGCAAAGATCCGTGAAAATCCACAGCATCAGTTTCTGTTTCTGACCAAGCGACCTGATCTGCTGGATTTTGATACCGATCTGGAAAACGCATGGTTTGGCGTTACGGTGACGAGGAAAGCAGAACTGTGGCGTATCGACGCCCTTCGGAAAAACGTCAGAGCAAAACATTACCATGTTACCTTTGAGCCGTTATTCGATGATCCCGGCACAGTTGACCTTTCCGGAATCAATTGGATCGTTGTGGGCACCATGACCGGAGCTCAGAGCAGGAAGATTCATACGGAGCCGGAATGGGCATGGTCTCTGGCGGATCAGGCACATAAGCTCGGCATTCCGGTGTTTATGAAGGAAGACCTTGTCCCTATCATAGGGGATGAAAATATGATTCAGGAAATGCCGGAAGAATTTAATAAAGTGTTAGAGGTACAGAAATCATGGAAGAAGTAATAAATGGAATCCTCATTCGTGAGGTGGAAACAAAGAACATTATGACGAAGTCTAGTCTGCCGGTAGGCGGTTACTCGGTCAATCCCTATGTGGGCTGTACACATGCCTGCAAGTATTGCTATGCTTCTTTTATGAAGCGCTTTACCGGACACACGGAGGAATGGGGCACTTTCCTTGATGTGAAGCATTGGCCGGAAATTAAAAATCCGAAGAAATATGCCGGACAGCGGGTGGTCATCGGTTCTGTGACAGATGGCTACAATCCGCAGGAGGAGCAATTCGGGAATACCAGAAAACTTCTGGAGCAGCTGATCGGCAGTGACGCAGATATTCTGATCTGCACAAAGTCGGATCTTGTGGTACGGGATATTGATCTGCTGAAGAAGCTTGGATGTGTAACCGTTTCATGGTCGATCAACACACTGGATGAAAATTTCAAGAACGATATGGACTCTGCTTCGAGCATTGAGCGGCGTATCGCTGCTATGAAGCAGGTATATGAAGCAGGTATCCGTACAGTCTGTTTCGTATCCCCGGTATTTCCCGGTATCACGGATTTTGAAGCCATCTTTGAGCGGGTAAAAGATCAGTGCGATCTGTTCTGGCTCGAAAATCTCAATCTTCGAGGCGGTTTCAAAAAGACAATTATGGATTATATCGCCGAAAAACATCCTGATCTTGTACCACTTTACGACGAGATTTATAACAAGCATAACCGCAGCTACTTTGAAGCACTTGAAGTAAAAGCTGAGGAAATGGCTAAGAAGTATGATTGTCCCTTTGTGGATAATGAAATGCCTTATGGCAGAGTCCCGCAGGGACATCCGGTGATCGTAGATTATTTCTATCATGAGGAAATCCGAGGGACAGAGAATACCGGAAAAAGAAATCGCTAACTTCCAGTTTGTAGACCTAAAACAGAATCCCGTTCCTTACATAGCAGTCATGCGCTTCGGTGCCTGGCTGCTAATTTTTTTGCGAAAGGAGCAGTATCGAATGAAGCTTGTATTAGCAGAAAAGCCCTCGGTTGCCATGTATACGTTATAATCATAAAAGAAACGCCTCGGGACCGCACGGTTTCGGGGCGTTTTGGGCGGGGGCAGACAAACGAGATGAATGCAAGAATACTGTGAAGTGAAAGCTCTTCATTTTTCTTGACAAAACCTGCCCGGAGCGCTATCATGAACGTAACGCAGACAATGGAGCCTGGAGTGTGTTCACTCTGGGCTTTTTTCGTGTCTGGGATCGCTGCGGGCCAATAGAGGGGGCTCGCAGCCAGGAAAATGGGTGCTGACCCGGGCGGAATGGTGTCCGCCGGGCGGCCTGAGGAAAAGGAGCTTGGAAATGATGAACGGGAATGTGAATGGAATGACCATCCGGCTGCTGGGCTGCGCCCTGGCCATGCTGGTGCTGGCGGCAATGTCCGTTACCACGGGCAGCTTTGCAAAGGCTGCCGATGCACGCGATGCCGCACAGGCAAACCATGTGGCTGCGGAAGATGTCGTTTGGGAAATGAAATAAGCTCTTTTTACTGTGCAAGCAGCAGCACCCCGGGGCAATATCAGCCTCGGGGTGCTTTTTTGTGCCGTTATTTCTGCTTCAGACGGGTCAGGTACTGGTCGGCCTCAATGGCTTCGGGGGTGAAGCTGTTGTTCTCCCACCAGTTCACCAGCGCCGCTGCCACCGTGATGCCGGTGCTTACCAGCTGCTCCAGCTGTTCGGACTCGATGGGCAGCACGGAATGGCCGGTACAGCTCAGCAGCTGGTTGGTCAGGGCCAGCGCCAGCGCGGCGGTGCGGGCCATGGTAGAGGCAGAGATCTTGCAGGGCTTTTTCATAGAGGGTTCTCCTTTCTTATTTTGGTGGTAAATTTCAAATCGCTGGATGGGCCGCTCTCAGCCCGTCCAGCGGGCTTTGGTGCCGCGGGTGTCCAGATGTACCCAGCCGCAGGCGCGGCCTTTGCGGGGCGGGTAGCGCCCGATGCCTCCTTTGCCGGGCAGTAGGGTCTCAGCGTAGGCGGCGGCTTCCGCCACGCTGACGCCCTCCACCCGGAAATCAGCGGCCCGCCCGTACAGATGCTGGCTGTGGGGCGAAGCGCCGGGGATCGAAGCGTTGTGGACGGCGGTGCGGAACCCGCTGGTAATGGCCACCGGACACCCGAAATGCAGACGGATGGCTTCCAGCAGGGCGGCCAGTTCTTCCTCCACAAAAATGGGGTCGGAACCATCCCGGCAGGCGAACTCCCGCACCCGGAAATGCGGGGTCAGGTGCAGTGCTCCGTCCCGGGCGAGGGAATAGGCTTTTAGGGCCATGGGGCCTCCTCTCTATTATATAATGTGTCTCCCCATGGGGTTTGCCTGCGGCCGCAGGGCGGTGCTTCCCGGGTTGCTGGCCCGATTGTACCAGAGCGGCGGCCAAGGCGGAAGTGCACATTTTTTTATTACGTGTTTTTACGTTTCGGCATTTTGCTAAACGCCATTTTCAGCGAGAAATTCAAGAGAAATTCGGCGTTAATTTTTACAAAAAATCAGTGCCGAATTTGTGCGGAAATTGGCCGTTTGCGGTCGGTTTGCAGTCACGAAAACGGGCTTTGAAACTGCAATTTTACCCCCGGAAAATCAAATTTAGATGTTAAAAAATTATGAACGAATAAGACAACTATTTTGCGCAAAAATCAGAAAGAAATGCTCTAAAATAATGTATTTCAGGGAAAACACTGTGCAAATTGCACAAAGAACTATGTCAAGTATCTAACAAAGTCCAGACGGCGGATTTGACAAATCGGGCTCAGTCTGCTAAAATAATGCCCGCTCAACGAACCAACAGACGTTGCAGCGTATAAAAATTCACAAAGATGAAGTGAAATTCCGTCCGAAGACGGCCCGAGCACAGGCGGGTACTGCCTGCGCGTGGAGCAATGGATGCCTGCATCCGGCTCCCGGAACCAAAATGATGAAAAGAGAGGAGTTGTCTCGTATCGCTTCCGTCAAATTTAAAAAAGCAATCACGGACTGCAGCCATGCAGTCTCTCACCGTGTGCTGGCGTTCTGCGTCATGGCGGCGTGCCTTGTGTTCACGCTGGCTGTGACCGCCGCGAATCTGCGCCTGACTTACGTCACCGACTCCCACGGTGCGCGGCAGGTGGTCCTCACCTCGGCTGAGAGTGACACTGCCCGCGTGATGAACCTTTCCGGCATTGAGGCCGAGGAGGGCGACAACGTCTACTACACTGCGTTCAGCGGCAGCCTTGCTTCCCTGAACATTGAGCGCGCGTTCGCCGTCAGCATTCAGGCGGACGGGCAGGAGTATTCCGTCAAGATGGCCGTCGGCACCGTGGCCGACGCGCTGGAGCGCGCGGGCATCACGCTGGATGCCGACGACTACACGGAGCCTGCCCTCAACGATCTGGTCACGGTGGGCAGCAAGATCGTGGTGCACCGTGTGGATTATCAGGACAAGGTGGAGACCCAGACCATCCCCTACGATACCGAGTATGTCTACACCAGCCTGTACTTCCGCAACACCGGCCGCACCACCACCCTCCAGCATGGCTCGGAGGGCCAGCAGACCGTTACCACCCGTGAGCGCTATGTGGACGGCGAGCTGGAGAACAGCATGGTGGTGGATGTGACCACCACCGCGGAGCCCACGAACCATGTGGTCAAGACCTACGGCGCGGGCGCTCCCGTTTCGCCCCTGACCGGCCCGGACGGCACCACCAACCCGCCGTCCTCCTACAGCCAGGTGCTCACGGGCAAGGCCACCGGCTATTATTCCAAGAGCGGCAAGGGCTCGTCCGGCTTAGGCCTGGGCTATGGCACCGTGGCCGTGGACCCAAGTGTCATCCCTTACGGTACCCTGCTGTATATCACCTCCACCGATGGCAGCTTTGTTTACGGCTACGCGGTGGCCACCGATACCGGCATTGCCCTGCAGAACGGCCACATCCTTGTGGACCTGTTCTATGAGACCTACGCCGAGTCGGTCATCAATGGCGCCATCCAGGTCAATGTTTACGTTGTGAACTGAGCCGCTGGCAGCGCTGGTAAATTTTAAGAAAAAACATCCGTTTCTTTCTGTGCATTTTCCGCACAAAAAGGGACGGATGTTTCTTTTTTGTCCGGTTTCTGTCAGGTTTGCTGATATTTCTCGTTTAAAATTGGCGAGTTTGTATATATAAGAAAAATATTAAGGAAAAGATTATGGTACTTTTTATGGAAAAAGCCTTGAAAAATCGGAAATAATTTTTTAATATAATAGAGTAAAAGGTATCAGACTGCCATCCGGCAGGCGATACGGGGAGGAGCGTTTATGAAACCGATTGAGGAAAAGATTCACAGCAGTCCATCGGACCTGCCTGTGTATTTGTTCAAGCAGGGCAATAACTGTGAAGCGTACCGCTACTTTGGCGCGCACATTGAGCAGCGGGCCGGGGAGACGGGCGTGGTATTCCGCGTCTGGGCACCGCATGCCGTGGCCATCAGCGTGGTGGGCGATTTTAACAGCTGGAAACCGGGAAGCCACCCGATGCGCAAAGTAGACGGCGATTCTGTCTGGGAGCTGTTCATCCCGGGCATGAAAGAATACGACGTGTACAAATACTGCGTCACCACCCGCGCGGGGGACCTGGTCTATAAGGCCGACCCCTACGCGTTCCACGCCGAGACCCGCCCGTCCAACGGCAGCAAGGTCTACGACCTGAACGGCTATGCCTGGCATGACGAGAGCTGGCAGGCCGCCCAGAAGAAAGCTGACGTGATCAACGGCCCCATGAACATCTACGAGATGCACGCGGGCAGCTGGAAGACCAAAGAGGGCAATGTCCCTTACAACTACTCGGAGCTGGCAGACCAGCTCATCCCGTACATCACCGAGATGGGCTACACCCATGTGGAGCTGCTGCCCGTCATGGAGTATCCGTTCGATGGCAGCTGGGGCTACCAGGTCACGGGCTATTTTGCCCCCACCAGCCGCTACGGCACCCCCAAAGACCTGATGGCCTTTGTGGACAAGCTCCATCAGGCCGGCATCGGCGTCATCATGGACTGGGTGCCTGCCCACTTCCCCAAGGACCAGTTCGGCCTCTACCGCTTTGACGGCGAGCCCTGCTACGAGGACCCCAACCCCAAGCGCGGCGAGCATAAAGAGTGGGGCACCATGGTGTTCGACTTTGGCCGCAAGGAGGTGCAGAGCTTCCTGATCTCCAGCGCGCTGTACTGGCTGGAGCAGTATCACATCGACGGCCTGCGGGTGGACGCCGTGGCATCCATGCTGTACCTGGATTACAACCGCAAGCAGGGCGAGTGGGAGCCCAACAAGGACGGCGGCAAGGAAAACCTGGAGGCCGTCGCGTTCCTGCGCAAGCTGAACAGCACCGTGCTGGGCCGCCACCCCCACAAGTACATGATCGCCGAGGAGTCCACGGCCTGGCCGCTGGTCACCAAGCCTGCCTCGGATGGCGGCCTCGGCTTCAATTTCAAGTGGAACATGGGCTGGATGAACGACATGCTCAGCTACATGAAGACCGACCCGCTCTTCCGTGCGGGCAACCACAACAAGGTCACGTTCAGCTTCTTCTACGCGTTCAGCGAGAATTTCGTCCTGCCCATCAGCCACGATGAAGTCGTGCACGGCAAGGGCAGCCTCATCAACAAGATGCCGGGTGATTACGAGGCCAAGTTTGCAAACCTCCGCACGTTCTACGGTTATATGCTGGCCCACCCGGGCAAGAAGCTGCTCTTCATGGGCCAGGAGTTCGGCCAGTTCACCGAGTGGAACGAGGCAAAGCAGCTGGACTGGATGCTGCTGGATTACGATAAGCACACCGAGCTGCAGAACTATGTCAAGACGCTGAACAAGTTCTACAAGAACACGCCTGCGTTCTGGCAGATCGATTACAGCTGGGAGGGCTTCCAGTGGATCGTCCCGGACGACTCTCAGCAGAGCGTGGTGGCGTTCCTGCGCAAGGATGCCGCCGGCAAGCAGGTGCTGGTGGTCTGCAACTTCAACCCCGTCCTGCGCGAGGGCTATACGCTGGGTGCTCCGGTCTCCGGTACTTATAAAGAGATCCTGAACAGTGATGATGCGGAATTCGGCGGCTCCGGTGCTGTCCACAACAAGGCGGTCCGCACCAAGAAGAAGCCGCTGCACGGCTTTGAGCAGAGCATCACCATCACCCTGCCGCCCATGAGCACCCTCTATTTTGAGGTGCCCGCAAAGCGCTCCCCCCGCAAGAAAGCGGAGGACAAGGCCACGGAAAAGGCAGAGAAGACGACCGCAAAGAAAACCACCCGCACCACCAAGGCCAAGGCTGCAAAGCCCGCGGAGGAAAAGCCCAAAAAGACCGTGAAGAAGACGGCCAAGGCAGAAGCCGCTGCGGAACAAAAGACCCCGGCCAAGCGTGGCCGCAAACCCAAGGCCGAAACCGCCGCCGAGGCAGAGCCCGCTGCAAAGCCCGCCCGTAAGCCCCGCACCAAAAAAGCGGCAGCGCCCAAGGAGTAAGCTTTTATATTGTTGAACCATTTCCACCCAAATATAAGGAAATGTTTAAAGGGGAGAATATAGCTATGGCAAAAGAAATCGTGGCAATGATCCTTGCCGGCGGACGTGGATCGCGCTTGTACGCGCTGACACAGAAAACGGCAAAACCGGCGGTGTCCTTTGGCGGCAAATACCGCATCGTGGACTTCCCGCTGTCCAACTGCGTCAACTCCAACATTGATACCGTTGGCATCGCAACGCAGTACCAGCCCCAGAAGCTGAACGAGTACATCGGCAACGGCCAGCCCTGGGATCTGGATCGTCTGTATGGCGGCGTGCACACCCTGCCCCCCTACGAGCAGGCCAAGGGTACCGACTGGTACAAGGGCACTGCAAACGCCATCTACCAGAATATCAGCTTCATCGACAACTATGACCCGGAGTATGTCATCATCCTGTCCGGCGACCAGATCTGCAAGCAGGATTACGCCGATTTCCTCCGCTTCCACAAAGAGAAAGGCGCGGAGTTCTCTGTGGCCGTTATGGAAGTGGACTGGAAAGAGGCTTCCCGTTTCGGCCTGATGGTGGCCGACGAGGATGACCGCATCACCGAGTTCCAGGAGAAGCCCCCGGTACCCAAATCCAACCTGGCTTCCATGGGCATCTACATCTTCAACTGGGATGTCCTGAAGAAGTATCTGGAAGAGGACGAGGCGGACCCCAACTCCAAGAACGATTTCGGTATGAACATCATCCCCGCCCTGCTGCGGGACGGCCGCAAGATGTACGCTTACCACTTTGCAGGCTACTGGCGCGACGTCGGCACCATCGACAGCCTGTGGGAAGCCAACATGGAGGTCCTGGACCCCGAGAACTCCGGCATTGATATCTTCGACAAGAAGTGGAAGATCTACAGCCGAAACCCCGTTCTGCCCGCACAGAAGATCGGCCCCCGCGCCGTGGTGCAGGACTCCCTCGTCACCGAGGGCTGCAAGATCTACGGCACCGTCAAGCACTCGGTCCTGAGCGCCGGTGTCGTGGTGGAAGAGGGCGCAACGGTCGAGGATGCTGTCCTGATGGATGGCGTCGTGGTCAAGGCAGGTGCCGTGGTCAAGCGCTGCATCCTGGCTGAGGATGTCACCGTGGGCGCAGGCGCCAAGATCGGCGGCGACGGCCCCATTGCGCATGTAGGTACCGGCCTTACCATTGGCGCAGGCGCTACCGTGAAAGAGGGCGCCAAAGTATTTGATTCCGTCAAGGAGGGCGAGGAAGTATGCTGAGCCAGAACAACAACGCGTTGGGCATCATTTTCCCCAACAGCTATGATAACACCGTACCGGAGCTTGTCACCGAGCGTGCCATGGCTTCGATCCCCTTTGCAGGCCGTTACCGCATGGTGGACTTTATCCTGTCCAGCATGGCAAACTGCGGCATCTCCAATGTTTCCATCGTGGTGCGCAAGAACTACCACTCCCTGATGGATCATCTGGGCACCGGCCGTGAGTGGGATATGGCCCGCCGCCATGGCGGCCTGAACATCGTGCCTCCCTTTGCAGAAAAGGGCGTGCGCATCTACTCTGGCCGTGTGGAAGCTCTGGGCTCCATCCTCAACTTCCTGGAGAACCAGAAAGAAAAATATGTCGTCATGAGCGACGCCAACATTGCCGTCAACTATGACTTCAACGCTCTGCTGGCTGCCCATCAGGCCAGCGGTGCCGATGTGACCGTCGCCTACCAGAAAGTGGAGATCCCCGAGGGCCGCAAGAACGACAACTACACCCTGACCGTCGATGCCGATGGCCGTGTGACCGAGCTGCTGTTCAACGATTACCGCCCCGGCAAGCAGAACCTCGACCTGAACATCTATGTTCTGGAGCGCGAGACCCTCATCAAGCTGGTCAAGGACGCCACTGCCCGCGGCCTGATCTACTTTGAGCGCGATATCCTGGCCCACAACGTCAACATCCTGGACATCCGCGCTCTGGAGTACACCGGCTACGTGGCTCATATCTGCGATATGAAGAGCTACTTCGATGAGAACCTCAAGCTCATCGACGAGAAGAATCTGAACGCCCTCTTCCCCAAGCAGAGCCCCGTTTACACCAAGATCCGCGACGACAACCCCGTGCGCTACGTCACCGGCTCCCGGGTGGAAAGCTCCATCCTGGCCGACGGCTGTGTCATCGAGGGCACTGTGGAGAACAGCGTGCTGTTCCGCGGCGTCCGGGTCAAGAAAGGCGCTGTTGTCAAGAACTGTGTCCTGATGCAGGATACCGTTGTGGAGGTGGATGCCCAGCTGGATTGCGTTGTGACCGACAAGAATGTCAAGATCACCGCAGGCAAGAAGCTGTCCGGCACCGAGAGCTTCCCCGTCTACGTCCAGAAGAACCACATCGTCTGATCTGCAATTTTTCACAGGGGCGGCTCCCTCCCCGGTAGCCCCTCTTAAAGAGGGGCGGGGGCCCTGTGTGCCCCCGCCCGCTCTTTTTGTATCGCCGTGTGCAGGATGTCCCGGCGGTGCAGTGTTCTGATACATCCGTTCTGATTCAGAAAGGAGCGATCCTATGAAAATCCTGTACGCTGCTTCGGAAGCGACTCCCTATGCAAAGTCCGGCGGTCTGGCGGACGTGGCAGGCTCCCTGCCCAAGGCCCTTGTCAAGGACGGCGTGGACGCCCGCGTCATCATGCCCCTGTACGGCGACCTGAAATACCGCGAGGATCTGGAGTATGTCACCAACTACTCGGTGCCGGTGGGCTGGCGCAGCCAGTACTGCGGCCTGTTCAAGTCCGTGCGCAACGGCGTGACCTACTACTTCCTGGACAACGAGTATTACTTCAAGCGCCGCGGCCTGTACGGCTTCTACGATGACGGTGAGCGCTTTGCGTTCTTCTCCCGCGCGGTGCTGGAGACCCTGTTCTACATCGACTTCACCCCCGACATCATCAACTGCAACGACTGGCAGACCGCTCTGGTCCCCGTCTACCTGAACCTGTACTACCGCCATCTGGATAAGTTCAACCGCATCAAGACCATCTTCACCATCCACAACATTGCGTATCAGGGCAAGTACGGCACCGAGATTCTGGAAGATACCTGCGGCATCGGCCGCCGTGACCAGCACATCGTGGAGTATGATGGCTGTGCCAACTTCATGAAAGGCGCCATCGAGACTGCTGATAAGATCACCACGGTCAGCCCCACCTATGCACAGGAAATTCTGGACCCGTGGTTCAGCTACGGCCTGGATGCTCTGCTGCGGGAGAAGCAGTATAAGCTCTGCGGTATCCTGAACGGCATTGACATGGACGCCAACAACCCGGCCACCGACCCCCATATCCCGTTCAACTACAGCATCGACAACTTTGAAGAGGGCAAGGCAGCCTGCAAGAAAGCCCTGCAGGAGAAGTTCGGCCTCCATCAGGACGGCAGCCCCGTCTTTGCCATGGTCAGCCGCATGGTGGGCATGAAAGGCTTCGACCTCGTCCAGAGCGTGGCGGATGGTCTGGTGGACCGCGGCATCGAGCTGGTCGTCCTGGGCAGCGGCGAGAACCAGTACGAGAGCTTCTTCTCGGACCTGTGCGCCCGTCACCCGGGCCGCGTAGGCACCTACATCGGCTTTGAGCCGGCTCTGTCGCAGGAGATCTATGCAGGCGCGGACGCGTTCATTATGCCCTCCAAGAGCGAGCCCTGCGGCCTGGCCCAGATGGTCGCCTGCCGTTACGGCACGCCTCCCATCATCCGCGAGACCGGCGGCCTCCGTGACTCCATCCACGACTCCACCATGGGCGAGGGCAATGGCTTCACGTTTGCGGGCTACAGCGCCCACGAGCTGTACGAGGCCTGCTGCCACGCGCAGGATGCCTACAACGACAAGGAGAACTGGAACAACCTCGTGCACCACTGCATGGAGTGCGATTTCAGCTGGGATGTCTCCGCCAAGAGCTATGAGGGCCTCTACAACGAGACGGCAAACCTCTGGTAAGCATCTGCACGGAATCCCAGAGCAAAACCAAAAGACCTCTCTTCGCCCCGGCGGGCGCTGCAATCCCGCAGCCGCCCGCCGGGGCTTTTTTGTTTTGGGCGGAACGCTGTAGTCCGGAGTGCATTTTTTGGCAGAGTGACGATTTTCCTCGATTTACTTGACAGAAGTGCCGGGGGGAGGGTAAACTGTCGTTGTTGGAATCCAAAAATTTTGTAAATCTGAGGAGGTCATTCTTATGAAAATGTGGAAAAAGCTTGCGGCTTGTGTCCTGGCAGCGGCCATGGCACTTACCCTTTTGACGGCCTGCGGCGGCGGTGGCGGCAGCGCTTCTGGAGGGAGCGTTGTCCGTGATAAGGCTAAGGAAGATCAGGCCATCAGCTGGGTGCAGGAATATGCATCGAAGAACGGTCTTACCCTGGAAAAGAGCGATGCAGTTAGCAATGCCGCAGCAGCAGGTCTGTCGGATATGGTGAAAGCACTGAATATTCAGATGGGCAAGGCTGATGGCGATTATCAGGCTACTTATAAAGCAGCTATGAATAGTATGGGCAGCGCACTAACAAACCAGAAAAAGACAGGTTATGCAACTGCGTTTGCTTTTGACGAAACGGATCAAAGCAGGAATTTTACAAAAGAACATTTTATTACTGCGGTAAATTTGTATGCTGATAGTGCGATGAAGTTCTTTAATGCCTACAACATTACACCGAAAACAGTCGGCGTTGCAGTGACTGTTCAGGGTGATATGATTTACGTTACGGCAATTGTTGCAGATTAAAGATTGATTGTGGTGCCCCGGGCGCAGAGATGCGTTCCGGGGCTTTTTGCATTTTGCACAGATTGATGGTTGACATTTTGGCTGTCAAGAGTCGAATGAAAAATTTTTCCGGACAATTTTGTCGAAATGATAAAAGTTCCTGTAAAGAAACAGGATGGTTTCTGAAAAACTTTTGGTTAGATATAACGAACTTCATGGCAATTATAGACTTTTGCTAAAAAATAGTGGAAAATTGATTGCCTTTCACAGCCATTTTGAGTATAATGGATGATAAAGATTCTTTGTGAAAAAAATCTTTATCATGCGCCGCCGCCCGTGGGCGGGGAGCATATCCTACAACAGGGGAGGGGAACCGATGCAGTGAAAGGCCTTTACAAAACGCTGGAAGACCTCGTCTGGCTGACGCAATTGGGGCTCAACCTGCTGCTGCCACTGGTGCTCTGCCTGGGCGGATGCTGGTGGGCAGTCAACCACTGGGGCTGGCCGATGTGGGTCTATATCCCGGCTATTTTGCTGGGGCTGGCTGCCGGGGCGCAAAATTTCTGGGTGTTCGCCAAAGAGCATCTCAAGCGGGCCCGGAAAGACAAACCCCGCCGCGTCGGGTTCAACTCGCACCTGTAAACTACAACACGGGGAGGGCGTTTCCATGAAACTGGAACCGGAATCCAAAAAAGAGCTCGGGCGCATTGCCGGGGGCACGGCCATCTGCACCGCCGCCATGTGGGTGGTGTTCGCGGCCCTGCACACGGTGGGCTGGGCCCGGTTCGATTCTTCGGTCATCCTGGGCAGCCTTGTTGGCGCGCTGGTGGCCATCGGCAACTTTGCAGGCATCTGTCTTGTGGTGCAGAAGATCATCGACGAGCAGGACGAAAAACGCCGCAAAGCAAAATTACAGCTTTCCTACAACGGGCGGATGCTGCTGCAGGCTGTCTGGGTGGTGGTGGCCATCGCGGCCCCCTGCTTCCAGGCCTTTGCCAGCATCCTGCCGCTGTTTTTCCCTCGGATCACCATTTATTACCTGCAAATAACGGGCAAGTACAAGCCGCTGAAAACGCAGCAGGAGCATGTGGACATCTCGGTGGAAGATGACCCGGCCCCCGCCGCGGCTCCGGCAGCAGACCCCGCGGACAAAGGGGGTGAAACGTAACAAATGGAATTGAACGGCGCGAAGATCCTGTATACCATCCATACCAACATCCCGGTCCTGGGCGATTTCAAGATCACCCAGACCCTCGTGAGCACCTGGATCGTCATGGCGCTGCTTTCGGGCCTGGCATTCTGGCTGGGGCACGACCTCAAGCTGGAAAACGTCTCCAAGCGGCAGGCAGCCGCGGAGTTTATCGTGGAACGGCTGGACCAGTTCGTGCACGACAACATGGGCCTCCACTTTGACCAGTATATCCCGCTGGTGGGCGCGATCTTTGCTTTGAGCATTGGCTGCAACCTCATCAGCGTGGTGGGCCTGTGGAGCCCCACGGCTGACCTCAACACCGAGGCCGCCTGGGCCATCGTGGTCTTTGTCCTCATTATGTACTACAAGATCAAGACGAACGGCATCCTGGCTTACCTCAAAGGCCTGCTGGACCCCATCTTCCTCATGGCACCCATCAATGTGCTCTCGGAAATTTCAACGCCCGTCAGCATGGCGTTCCGTCACTTCGGCAACATTTTGTCCGGTACCGTCATCTCCACCCTGCTGTACTGGGCACTGGCAAGTCTGAGCCATGTCATCTTTGGCTGGCTGCCCGGCGTGCTGAGCCAGCTGCAGCTGTTCCAGATCGGCATCCCGGCCTTTACGGGCCTGTACTTTGACTGGTTCGGCGGCTGCATCCAGGCATTTATTTTCTGCACTCTGACCACCATCTTCATCAAACGCGCCGCTGGCGAGGACTAAGCTTCCCGCCCCGGCACCCCTTAAAAACAAGAATATCATTTTTAGGAGGACACTGATTATGACTGACTTTCAATTCCTGGCTCGTGGTATCGCTCTGGCTGGCTGCGGCATCGGCGCGGGCTGCGCGCTGATCGCAGGTATCGGCCCTGGTATCGGCGAAGGCAACGCTGCCGCTGCTGCCTGCGAGGCCGTTGGCCGCCAGCCCGAGTGCAAGAGCGACGTTACCAGCACCCTGATCCTGGGCGTTGCACTGTCGGAGACCACCGGTATTTACGGCTTCGTCACCGGCCTGCTGCTCATCTTCCTGGCTCCCGGTATGTTCATGAACTACCTGCAGTAAGCGCCCCTTACTTGTAATACCGGAAGAAAGGGGAGAAGCTTATGCAACTTTATCAGGCACTGATCACGCTGGATGGCTGGACGTTCGTCGCCCAGATCTGCAACCTGATGATCCAGCTGGTGATCTTTAAAAAGCTGCTGCTGAACCCGGTCAAAAAAGTCATTGCCGAGCGCAAGGCCAAGGCGGACAGCCAGATCGCGGATGCCCAGAAGCTCCGCACCGAGGCCGAAGCCATGAAGGCTGAGTATGAGCAGAACCTGCAGAACGCCCGCACCGAGGCCAACCAGATCGTGGCAGCGGCCCAGAAGACCGCCACCGCCCGCAGCGAGGAGCTGCTGGGTGAGGCCCGGGCCCAGGCGGCTGCCCTCAAGCAGAAAGCGGAGGCCGACATTGCGCAGGAGCGCAAAAAGGCCGTCAACGAGGTCAAGGACGAGATCGGCGGCATGGCCATGGAGATCGCCTCCAAGGTCGTGGAGCGCGAGATCCGCGAAGCAGACCACAAAGACCTGATCGACGAATTTATCAAAAATGTGGGTGAAGCATCATGACCGAGATCGCAAGGATGTACGGCGGCAGTCTGTACGACCTGGCAGCGGAGGAGGGGCTTGAGACCCGCGTTCTGGACGAGCTGGACGAAGCAGCCAAGCTGATCCGGGACGACCCGGAGTACCTGCGGCTGCTCAGCACCCCCAGCATCCCCAAGAAAGAACGCTGCGCCCTGCTGGACGAGGCGTTCCGCGGGCAGGTCCACCTCTATGTGCTGAACTTTTTGAAGATCCTGTGCGAGAACGGCACCCTGCGGGAGCTGCCGGGCTGCGCGCGGGCCTACCGCATCCGCTACAACGCCGCGCACGGCATTCTGGAAGCAACGGCCATCACGGCCATTGCCATGACTGCCGCGCAGGCCGAGCAGCTGCGCCAGAAGCTGGAGACGATCACCGGGAAGAAGATCGACCTGGCGACCAAGATCGACCCCAGTGTGCTGGGCGGCATCCGCCTGGACATTGAGGGCACCGAGCTGGACGGCACAGTCCAGAACCGGCTGGCCACCCTGCGGCGGAACATCGCGGCAGCAACGTTGTAAACCTCTCAGTCTCGCATTCGCTCGCCAGCCGTTCCCCTTTCGGCACTTGTGTGCCACCTCCCCCGGCCGGGGGAGTCTTTCCTACCAGGGGAGCCCTTGGCAAAGAGGACAAGCTTTCCGCCTGTAAAGGAAAGTGTCATCAAGTGAAATGCAGCAGACGGAGAAAGTAAGACCGATTATCCACGAAAATACCAAAGAATTGAGTGGTGAAGACACAACAATGCAACTGAAACCTGAAGAGATCTCTAAGATCATCCGTGCTCAGATCAAGCATTACGAGAATGTCATTGAGCAGAGCGAGGTGGGCACGGTCATCCTGGTGGGCGACGGCATCGCCCGTGCCAGTGGTCTGGAAAAGTGCATGGCGGGCGAGCTGCTCCAGTTTGACAACGGCGAGTACGGCATGGCTCAGAACCTGGAGGAGAATACCGTCTCCATCGTGCTGCTGGGCTCCGACGTCGGCATCAAGGAAGGCAGCACCGTCAAGCGCACGGGCAAGGTCGTCTCCGTCCCGGTGGGCGAAGCTCTGATCGGCCGTGTCGTCAACGCGCTGGGCCAGCCCATCGACGGCGCGGGCCCCATTGAGACCACCGAGTACCGCGCCATTGAGAGCAAAGCGCCCGGCATCATCGAGCGCCAGCCCGTCAAGGAGCCTTTGCAGACGGGCATCAAGGCCATCGACTCCATGATCCCCATTGGCCGCGGCCAGCGTGAGCTCATCATCGGCGACCGCCAGACCGGCAAGACCACCATCGCCGCCGATACCATCATCAACCAGAAAGGCAAGGACGTCATCTGCATCTATGTTGCCATCGGCCAGAAGCGCTCTACCGTGGCAAACCTGGTGCAGAGCCTGACCGAGGCCGGAGCCATGGGTTACACCATCGTGGTTTCCGCCACGGCTTCGGAGCTGTCGCCCCTGCAGTATATCGCACCCTACTCCGGCTGTGCCATGGGCGAGTACTTCATGCATCAGGGCAAGCATGTCCTGATCATCTACGATGACCTGTCCAAGCACGCCGTGGCCTACCGTGCCCTGTCGCTGCTGATCCGCCGTCCCCCGGGACGTGAGGCCTACCCCGGCGACGTCTTCTATCTGCACTCCCGTCTGCTGGAGCGCGCGGCCAAGCTCTCCGACGAGCTGGGCGGCGGCAGCCTGACGGCTCTGCCCATCATCGAGACCCAGGCGGGCGACGTGTCGGCCTACATCCCGACCAACGTCATCTCCATCACCGATGGCCAGATCTTCCTGGAGACCGAGCTGTTCCACTCCGGCGTCATGCCGGCCGTCAACCCCGGCATCTCGGTGTCCCGTGTCGGCGGCAACGCCCAGATCAAGGCCATGAAGAAAGTGGCCGGTACCCTGAAGCTGATCTACTCCCAGTACCGCGAGCTGCAGTCGTTCGCCCAGTTCGGTTCCGATCTGGACGCCGACACCAAGGCCCGCCTGGCACAGGGCGAGCGCATCGTGGAAGTGCTCAAGCAGAACCGCTCCGCCCCCGTGGCCGTGGAAAAACAGGTGGCCATCCTGTATGCCACCATCCACGATTATCTGGTCAAGGTGAAAGTGGCCGATGTGGCCGAGTATGAGAAAGGCCTGTACGAATATCTGGACACCGACGCTTCCGGCGCTGCGGTGATGGAAACGATCCGCACCACGGGCAACCTGGACGCCGATGCCGAGCAGGCACTCAAGAGCGTTCTGTCCGCCTACACGGAGAGCTTCCTCAAGGCGCACTGAACAGGAAGGAGGCATAACGCATGGCAGGTTCCATGAAGGACATCAAGCTGCGCATCAAAAGCGTAGAGAGTACCATGCAGATCACCAAGGCCATGGAGCTGGTGGCTTCCTCCAAAATGCGCCGTGCCAAGGAGCGGGTGGAGCACAGCCGCCCCTATTTTGAAACGCTGTACGCATCGCTGACCAAGATCGCGGCGGCAGACCCCCGGGCCCGCAATCCCTACCTGCGGCGGGATGAGATCAAACGCACCCTGCTGATCGTCATTGCAGGCGACCGCGGCCTGGCGGGCGGCTATAATGCCAACATCTTCAAGCAGGCGGATGCCCACGAGGGCCCGGTGACGGTGCTGCCCATCGGGAAGCGGGCGGCGGAGCACTTTGCCCAGCATGGGGCAGAGCTGTTCACCCAGGAGGTACTGCTGGCCGCCGATATCTCGGTGGGCGAGTGCTTCCAGCTCTCCCGCAGCATCACCGAGGGCTTTTTGAAAGGCGAGTACGACGCCGTAAAGATCTGCTACACCCGGTTTGACTCCATGATGACCCAGACCGCCACCACGCTGGAGGTGCTGCCGCTGTCCATTGAGCCGACGGAAGAGCAGAAAGCCGAGGCCCGCCGCAGCCAGATTTTGTACAAGCCCAGCAGCGAGGAAGTATTCCGCGCCATCATCCCCGAGTATGTGGCCGGCATCGTCTACGGTGCCGTGTGCGAGAGCGTGGCCAGTGAGCTGGCCGCCCGCCGCACCGCCATGGACGCCGCCACCAAGAACGCCGGGGAAATGATCGACCATCTGAATCTGTATTACAACCGTGCCCGTCAGGCTGCGATCACCCAGGAGATCACGGAGATCGTGGCAGGCGCGGAGAATTGAGTTTATTGATTTTTTAGTAAGGAGTTGTAGCCTATGTCCGAAAAACACATCGGCAAGGTGATCCAGGTCATCGGCCCGGTGCTGGACATCCAGTTCCAGGATGGCCAGCTGCCGGACCTGCTCAACGCCATTGAGATCGACAACCACGGCGAAAAGCTGGTGGTGGAGGTGGCGCAGCTGATCGGCGATAACGTCGCCCGCTGCATCGCCATGAGCAGCACCGATGGCCTGGTGCGCGGCACCGAAGCGGTTGACACCGGCGAGTCCATCAAGGTCCCCGTCGGCGACCAGTGCCTGGGCCGCGTGTTCAACCTGCTGGGTGAGCCGGTGGACAACAAGCCCGCCCCCACCCCGGAAGCCTACTGGCCCATCCACCGTCCCGCTCCCAGTTACGAGGAGCAGCAGTCCACCACCGAAATTCTGGAGACCGGTATCAAGGTCGTTGACCTGATCTGCCCCTACGCCAAGGGTGGTAAGATCGGCCTGTTTGGCGGTGCCGGCGTCGGCAAGACCGTCCTGATCCAGGAGCTCATCTATAACATCGCTACCGAGCACAACGGCTACTCGGTGTTCACCGGCGTCGGCGAGCGCACCCGTGAGGGCAACGACCTCTACGGCGAAATGACCGAGAGCGGCGTCATCAACAAGACGGCGCTGGTCTATGGTCAGATGAACGAGCCCCCAGGAGCCCGTATGCGCGTGGCCCTGTCCGGCCTGACCATGGCGGAGTATTTCCGCGATGTCAAGAACCAGGACGTGCTGCTCTTCATCGACAACATCTTCCGCTTCACGCAGGCAGGCTCTGAGGTGTCGGCTCTGCTGGGCCGTATGCCCTCCGCCGTCGGCTACCAGCCCACGCTGGCCACCGAGATGGGCGCTCTGCAGGAGCGCATCACCTCCACCCGCAAGGGCTCCATCACCTCGGTGCAGGCCGTCTACGTTCCCGCCGACGACCTGACGGACCCGGCCCCTGCCACCACGTTCACCCATCTGGACGCAACGACCGTTCTGAGCCGTGACATCGCTTCCCAGGGCATCTACCCGGCTGTGGACCCGCTGGACTCCACCAGCCGTATCCTGAGCCCCGAAGTGGTGGGCCAGGAGCACTACGAGATCGCCCGTGCCGTGCAGAAAGTGCTGCAGCGCTATAAGGAGCTGCAGGACATCATTGCCATCATGGGTATGGACGAGTTGAGCGAGGACGACAAGCGTACCGTCAACCGCGCCCGCAAGGTGCAGCGCTTCCTGTCCCAGAGCTTCCATGTGGCAGAGCAGTTCACGGGTATGCCCGGCCAGTATGTGCCTCTGAAAGAGACGCTGCGCGGCTTCCGCATGATCCTGAACGGCGAGTGCGATGACCTGCCCGAGAGTGCGTTCCTCTTCGCGGGCACCATCGACGACGTGTTCGCCAAGGCGAAGAAAGGGTAAACCATGACGACCTTTCATCTGACGGTGGTCACACCGGACGGCTGTGTCTTTGATGGACAGGCCGAGCGGGTGGTCTGCCGCGCCATTGACGGCGACCTGGCCATCCTGGCCAAGCACGGCGATTACTGCACCGCGCTGGGCATGGGCGAGGCCCATATCGTCAATGCCGAGGGGCAGAGCCATCGGGCCGCCTGTATGGGCGGGATGCTCACCGTACTCGATGGCGAGGCCCGTCTGGTGGCAACCACCTGGGAGTGGGCAGAGGACATCGACCAGGCCCGTGCCGAGGCTTCCAAAAAGCGGGCGGAAGAAATTCTGGTCCGGAAGAACCTCGACCGCCGGGAGTACGAGCTGGCGCAGGCCCGCCTCAAGCGTGCCCTGGTGCGCACCTCCATCCACCCGTAACCCCAAAAAGCAAAGCGCCCTGTGTTTCCGGTGGGAAACGCAGGGCGCTTTTGTGTCACTCCTCCAGCCGCCTTTGGCGGCAGCCCCCTCACAGAGGGGGCCTTTTGGCCTCCCTCCAGGAGGGAGGTGGCATCGCGGCAGCGATGACGGAAGGAGTTTACATCATGTTTGCCTTTTCGATCAGGCTGCGGATGTGGTGGGCCAGCATCTCCACGGCGGTGCTGTTCTCGCCGCCGTTGGGCACGATGATGTCCGCGTTCCGCTTGCTGGGCTCCACAAAGGCCTCGTGCATGGGTTTGACCGTGGTGAGGTACTGGTGGATGACGCTGTCCAGCGAGCGGCCCCGCTCTTTGACGTCCCGCAGGATGCGGCGGAGGATGCGCTCATCGGCGTCGGTATCCACATAAATTTTGTAGTCGAACAGCTCGCACAGCTCCGGCTCCACAAAGGGCAGGATGCCCTCCACGATGAGGACGGGGGCGGGCTCGATGTGCTGTACCTTGTTGCTGCGGTTGTGGTCGGCGTAATCGTACACCGGGCAGTCGATGGCGCGGCCTGCTTTCAGCTCCTGCAGGTGATAGATCAGCAGGGCGTTATCAAAGGCATCCGGGTGGTCGTAGTTCAGTTTGCAGCGCTCCTCAAAAGGCAGCTCGTCGTGGCGCTTGTAATAGCTGTCGTGGGAGATGAGGCGGACTTCATCCTCCCCAAACCGCTCTTTCAGCCGCAGGGCCAGCGTGGTCTTGCCGCTGCCGGACCCGCCGGCAATGCCGATGATCAGATTCTTCATACTCCAAATATCCTCCTGCGCCCTGATTCCGGTGGAAAAAAGTGCCGAAATAAGGTATACTATCTGTTAGTTGCTATGATACCACACTTCGGCTGTTTTTGACAGAGGCCATTTGCGCCTCGAAAGGAATTTTGATGAAAAAAATCGTATCGGCTCCCTATATCGACCAGACGGAACGCTGGGTGAACGGCTGCGAGAGCATCAGCTCGGTGATGCTGCTGCAGGCGATGGGCATTGCCATTGACCCGGACACGTTCATTGAGCGGGACCTGCCCCACGCGCCCTACTGGGATTATGATGGAAAGCTCTACGGCCCGGATCCCTATGAAGTCTACCCCGGCGACCCCCACGACCACACCGGCTATGGCTGCTATGCCCCCTGCATCGTCAAGGCACTGCAGAGCGCGCTGGATCACGAGGGGGCGGCGGACGCCTTTGAAGTAGTGGATGAGACGGGCAAGACGGCGGCTCAGCTCTGCGAGTACCTTGACGCCGGGATGCCGGTGGTCTTCTGGGCCACGCTGGATTTCACCCCGGTGCCGGAGGAGCGGGACCACTGGCTGCTGGCCGACGGCACGGATTTTGCATGGAAATGCCACGAGCACTGCCTGCTGCTGGTGGGCTATGACGACGAGCACTACTGGTTCAATGACCCATGGCACAACCATGGCGTCTGCGCCCAGCCCAAGGCGCTGGTGGAGGATTGCCATGCGGCACAGGGGATGTTTGCGGTGACGCTGAAACGGAAATAAACCGGGAACGAAAGGAATGCTATGAAGCCAGAAGAATTCAAACAGAATGTCAAAGACCGGGTCCGCGTTTTTGAGGATGGCGGCATCCGGCTGCTGAAAAAGGGCAAACGGGGCATCATCCGGGCCATTTTTGGCCGCACCGGACTGGTGCTGGCCCTCTTTTTTGTGCAAGTGCTGCTGTTGTTCAGCGTGTTCCGGTGGTTCACCGTGCTGGTGCCCCACCTGTTGGGCGGCAGCATCGCGTTCACGGCCGTTATGGTCATCTACCTGCTCAACAGCGATATGGACAACAGTGCCAAGATCACCTGGCTGGTGGTCATTGCGCTGGTGCCGGTCCTGGGCGTGGTGCTGTTCTGGTGGACCAAAGGCGAAGTCGGCCACCGGATGCTCAAGCGCCGCCTCAAGCAGCTGGAACAGGATACCCGGGAGCAGCTGCCCCAGGATGCCCAAACGCTGGAACGGCTGAAAGCACAGGAGTCGGGTGCGGCCTCGCTGGCCTGCTACCTGCGGGGGAAAGGCGGCGGCTTCCCGGTGTATGAGAACACGGCTGTGACCTATTTTCCCAGCGGCGAGGCCAAGTTCGCGGAGTTGCTGTGCCAGCTGGAAAAAGCGAAACAGTATATTTTCCTGGAGTATTTCATCATTGACGAGGGGCTCATGTGGGGCCGGGTGCTGGAAGTGCTGGCCCGTAAGGCCGCTGAGGGGGTCCATGTGCGGGTGATGTACGACGGCACCTGTGAGTTCACCACCCTGCCCCGGGACTACCCCAAGCGGCTGGAGCGGCTGGGCATCGCCTGCAAAGTTTTCTCGCCGCTGATGCCCTTTGTCTCGACCCATTATAATTACCGAGACCACCGAAAAGTGCTGGTCATTGACGGCAAAGTGGGCTTTACGGGCGGCGTGAATCTGGCCGACGAGTACATCAACCATGTGGAGAAGTTTGGCCGCTGGAAAGATGCTGCTGTCATGCTGGAGGGCGAGGCGGTCCGCTCTCTGACGGCCATCTTTTTGCAGATGTGGGATATCGCCCAGGAGCCGGAGTTTGAAGCTTACCTCAAGCAGCCCATCCCGGTCCCGGCGGGGGCCAAGGGCTTTGCGGCCCCTTACGGCGATTGCCCGCTGGACGGGGAACGGGTGGGCGAGCTGGTTTATATCGACCTGCTCAACCGGGCCCGGAAGTACATCCACATCATGACACCCTACCTGATTCTGGACGGGGAGCTGGAAACAGCCCTCAAGTTCGCGGCGGAGCGGGGCGTGGATGTCCACCTTATCCTGCCGGGCAAGCCGGACAAGCGCATTCCGTACGCGCTGGCCAAGACCCACTATGCGGCCCTCATCCGCTCGGGCGTCAAAATTTCGGAGTGGGTGCCGGGCTTTGTTCACGCCAAGGTCTTTGTGGTGGATGACCGTGAGGCCGTGGTGGGCACCATCAATCTGGATTACCGCAGCCTCTACCACCACTTTGAGGATGCGGTCTGGATGGTGGACGCCCCCTGCATCCCGGCCATTGAAGACGACTTCCAGCGGACACTGACCCAGTGCCGCACGGTGGAAGCCACCACACAGAGCATCTGGCAGGGGCAGACCCTGCTCCGCCTCACCGGGCGGCTGGTCAAGGCCATTGCGCCCTTACTGTAAGCATACGCAAAAATCCCCCGGAATTTCCGGGGGATTTTTGCTGTGTGCTTACTGATATTTTTTATCCATGGAGAAGCCGCGGCCCCGCACCTCTGTGACCTGGCTGACGATGAGGAAGCAGTCCGGGTCGATGGCGTGGACCAGCTTTTCCAGGCGGGGAAGCTCCCGGCTGGAGATGACGCTCAGCAGCACGGCACTGGGGTCATGGGTGTAGCCGCCCGCACCATTCAGGATGGTGACACCGCGGTCCAGCTGGTGCAGGATGGCGGCACAGAGCTCGTCCGCCTTGGTGCTGATCAGCTTGACCTCGGTACGGCTCTCACCCCAGAGCAGGACTTTGTCCAGGACCATGACCTGAATGATGATGGCCACGATGCCGTACAGCAGCTGCGGCACCGGGCTGAACGGGATCTGGATGAGGATGACGGCAATGTCAAAGATGAGCATGGTGGCGGACACGGGCCAGCGGAACCATTTTTGCAGCACCAGCGGCGGGATGTCCATGCCGCCCGTGGAGGCCCCTGCCCGGATGACGATGCCCATAAAAGCCCCGACACCGATGGCGGCAAAGACTGTGTTCAGGAAAAGGTCGTCTGTGAGCACACGGCCATGGAGCATCGTCTCGGCAAGGCCCAGAAAGATGGGGCTCAGGATGCTGCTGGCCAGTGTGTTGAGGGCAAAGGCCCGGCCCAGTACCACCCAGCCCCAGACCAGCATGGCTAAGTTGAATGCCAGCAGGAAACCGGAGACCGAAAGCCCGGTCAGGCGGCCAAAGGCCAGCGCCACGCCGGTGGCACCCCCGGCCACAAGGCCCGCGGGCTCCAGAAAAAGGGCTACCGTCAGGGAGTACCCCGCGTTGCCCAAAACAACAGCGGCGGCACTGAGCAGCCGCCGCCCGTGATTTGAATGATTCATCTGCAAAACCTCCACCTCTATGATACCGGAAAACGACAAAAAAATCCACGCCCCGGCAGGGAAGAACGCCCCGCCCGGTGTGGATTTTTGCTCATGGTGCAGGTGAATGGCTTACACGGCTTCGGTCTCGTCCTCGTCCAGCAGCCGCAGGCCTGCCGTGTCGGTGACCGGCAGGGAGAAGACGATAGCGCCCGCCTTGGGGTCAGCCCCGGCCATGATCGCTTTCATGATCTTGTTCTTCTCGGAACTGCGGGCCACAATGAAGACCATTTCCTTCTCGTTGACGAGGTCCACGCCCAGGAAACGGGCGGCACCCTCCATGCCGGTGCCTTTGGCGTGGAGCACAGTGCCGCCGCCGGCACCCTCGGCACGGGCGGCATCCATGATGGAGCCGGTGTAGCCCTGATTGGCAATCACGAGCAGCAGCTCATAGCGGGTGTCTTTCAAGGTGCTTTCCTCCATTCGCGTAAAGGTCTGGTGTTCGGTCAGGAACTGCAGGGCACGCTTGCCGCCCATGCTGCTGACCGGGATGATGAACGCGATGCCGGTGCCCGGCACGTCGATCCGCATCTGGCGGCGGAGCGCCTTTTGGATCTTGGGCCAGGTGTCGGCGGTGATGATGGCAAACAGAACGGCTTTTTCGCTCTTTTCCAGGCCGAGGGTGGCCAGCATTTCCTGCACGGCCGTGCCGGCACCCACGGTGCGGAGGCTGACACGGACACCGTAGCTCTCGTACAGGGCCAGGAACGCGTCCGTGGAGCGGCGGTCGGTGATGGTGACCAGCCAGTAAAGGGGATTTGTCACAGCTGAAACCTCCTTACAGCTCAATGATGGCGTCATCCGGCAGCTCGGCATAGGCAGCGGCCAGCGCAAAGGCGGGCTGCGCCTTGCGGGCTTTGCGGGTCTTGAGCTCCGCAATGAGGCCCATGAGCTGGACGGTGATGAGGGGCGTCATGGCGACCATGGCCACCACGCCAAAGGCATCGGTGACGATGTTGCCGCCCACAGCCACGCAGGCGCCCTGTGCCAGTGGCAGCAGGAACGTGGCCGTCATGGGGCCGGAGGCCACACCGCCCGCGTCAAACGCAATGGCGGTGAAGAGCTTGGGCACGATCAACGAGATGGCAATGGCGAACGTGTACCCCGGGATGAGGAACCACAGGATGGAAACCCCCGTGAGCACCCGCACCATGGCAAGCCCCACCGAGAGGGAGACGCCTGCCGAAAGAGCCATGCCCATGGCCTGGGCGGAGATGGCACCATCGGTGACCTCCTCCACCTGCTTGTTCAGCACATAGACGGCGGGCTCGGCCTTGACGATGAAGTAACCGATGAGCATTCCGATGGGAATGAGCACCCAGCGGAAGCTCTGGCCTGCCAGCACCTGCCCCAGATAATTACCGGCTGGCATAAAACCGACGTTTGCGCCGGTGAGGAATAACACGAGGCCCATATAAGTGTACGCAAGGCCGACGGCAATGCGGCCAATGGTGCGTTTGTCCAGCTTGAGGGCCACGAGCTGGAAGACCCCGAACATCAGGATGATGGGGAGCAGTGAGGTGGCGATCTCTTTGAAGTAGGTGGGCAGGCCCTCCCGGAAGAGCTGCCACAGCTCCACGGAATCGTTCACCTCAGGGAGGATGGGCGGGATGTAGGTGCTGTCGCTGGCCTGGAACGCGATGCCCAGAATGAGCACAGCCAGGATGGGGCCGACAGAGCAGAGGGCCACGAGGCCGAAGCTGTCGTCCGCCGCGTGGCGGTCGGAACGGATGGCGGCCACGCCGACGCCCAGCGCCATAATGAATGGAACTGTCATGGGGCCGGTGGTCACGCCGCCGGAATCAAAAGCGACCGCCAGAAACTCTTTGGGGACGAACGCGGCCAGAATGAAGATGATGCTGTAGAACAGCACAAGGAGCCGCGGCAGCGGGATGCCGAAGAGCATCCGCAAAAACGCTAGGACGAGGAACAGGCCCACGCCTGCCGCTACCGAAAGGATCAGGGTCATGTTGGGGATGGAGGGCACCTGATTGGCCAGCACCTGCAAGTCCGGCTCCGAGATGGTGATGAGGAAGCCCAGCAGGAAGCCGACCCCGATGATGAGGGGCAGGCTCCGGGTCTTGGTGAGCATGGTGCCCATCCGCTCGCCCATGGGGCTCATGCTCATCTCCGCGCCCAGCGTAAAGAACATGATGCCAACAATGATCATGGCAGCGCCCAGCAGAAAGCAGAGCAGGATGCTGGGGGAGATGGGGGCAATGGTAAAGCAGAGCACCAGCACAATGGCCACAATGGGCAGCACCGCCTGTAACGCTTCCAGCAGTTTTTCCCGCAGTTTGGGGAGTGATGCTTTGAGAATGTTGTCCACCGACCTTTCCGCGCGGTCCCCGGCGTCGAAAGGACCGGAAACTGCGTACAAACTGGAATATTTGCAAGAGGATTTATAAATAGTATACTAAAGGCAGCGTGGCCGGGTCAACAAAAAAGCGGCTAAGAATGGCAAAGACGCAGAAAGTTTACAAAAAGAGCCTGCCACGGAACTCCACGGCAGACTCGTGAAAATTTATCGGGTTCAGACGCCCTGCTTGGTCAGCACGTCCGAGGTGGGAGTGCTGAAAACCGGGATGCCCGCATAGGGGTCCGGGGCGGGATCTTTGGGCAGGGACTTCATATAGCTGTCCATGGACTCGGCCACCTTTTTGGCGATGGCCACGGCCTCGACGACGGTGCGGGCACCCATCACGGCGTCGCCGCCGGCAAACACGCCCTCGCGGGTCGTGCTGCCATCCTCATTGACGGTGAGCAGGCCGCGCTGGTTGGTCTGGATGCCGGTGGTGCTCTGCACCAGCTCGTTCTCCGCACCCTGGCTCACCGAGACGATAACGCCGGTGTGGGGATAGAACATCTCGCTGCCCTCCACCTGGGTGAACTTGCCGTCCTCGCCCTTGACGGTGTCGCGGCAGATGATGCCGTTTTCCCGGATCTCCACCGGAGCCTTGCAGAAGCGGAAGCCCACGCCCTCGAGCTTGGCGTACCGCACTTCGTGCTCGGAGGCGCTGATGCAGTCCTCGTCCCGGCGGGCGTAGCAGGTAACGTGGCGGGCACCGTTGCGGATGGCGGTGCGGGCGCAGTCCATGGCGGAATTGCCCACGCCGATGACGGCAATGTCGTCCCCCAGGCGGAACGCCTTGGAGTTGGCCAGGTAGTCGATGCCAAAGGCCACGTTGCCCAGCGTCTCGCCTTTGATGTGCATGGCGTTGGCTTTCCACAGGCCGGCACCGATGAAGACGCTTTTGTAGCCGTCGCGGAAGAGGTCGTCGATGGTGATGGTGCGGCCGATGGCGGTGTTGGTGCGCACCTTGATGTCTTTCAGCTCCAGGTGGCGGTATGCAAAATCGTCCAGCACGCTGTCCGGCAGGCGGTAATTGGGGATGCCGTACCGCATGACGCCGCCGATCTTATCCCGGGCATCAAAAATGGTGATGTCATAGCCCCAGCGTGCCAGCAGCACCGCAATGGTCAGGCCCGCCGGGCCCGCGCCGATGATGGCGGCTTTCATCCCGTTCCGGGGGGTGGGGCCGGCCGTCATCTTGTTGGCATAGGTGGTGGAGATATAATCCTCGATGATGGAAAAGTGCACGGGGTCGTGGCTGGGCATCCGGTTGCGGATGCAGTGGCCCTCGCACTGGTTCTCGTGGTTGCAGACCAGGCTGCAGACGGTAGTCAGGGGGTTGTTTTCAAACAGCATCCGGCCGGCGTCGTCCAGCTGGTTGTTTTTCAGCAGCCGGATCACCTCGGGGATATTGGTGTGGATGGGGCAGCCCTGCTGACACATCGGCTTTTTGCAGCCGAGGCAGCGGTTGGCTTCGTCCAGAACGTGAAGCGCCATGAAGTTCCTCCTCTTCCGTGGGTGGCAGGACACACTTTGTTGTATCCAAGAATCTCGTTCCTTTATGATACACCGGATACGAAGAAAGATACAATAGCATAATTGCCGAAAAATCACGAATAAATTTTGCTATATCGTCAAAAAGATAATTTTTTGACGAAGTGCGCCGCCCATGGGCCGCGGTTTTGCACGGCAGAGCGCCGCAAAATCGCTGGCGGTGAGCTGGGCCTGTACCATCCGGGCGCAGGCGGCATTTTCCTCCTGTAAGCGCATCAGGGAGTGGGAGGCGGGGAGGGCGGCCTGTTTCAGCTGGCCCAGCAGCTCCCGGCGGGCCCCCAGCAGATGGAGATAGGGCGGCAGGGCGGGGAATGCTTCTTCGGTGTAACCAAGGGCGGCGTCCATGGCCAGCCGCCGCATCCGGGCGCGGGGGTAGCGGATCGTGGTCAGGGTGTTCAGCAGCTCGTCCAGTGTGGTGCTGGCCCGGACGGCTTTTTCCAGCCGATGTTCCAACCCCTCGGAAACACCCCGGACCTTGGCGAATGGCGTCTCACCGGTGCAGCGGGCGCGGAGCAGGGCCAGCTCGCACCGCCCGGCGGCGGAAAAATCCGTGGAACTGTCCGCGGCGGCAGCTTCCTGATACAGCGGGAAGACCGCTTCCGGGACGTAGGGCCGCAGGGCTTCCACGCCCTGCTGAGTCCAGAGCGCCCGCAGGGCACTGGCGCTGGCAAACTGCACGTTGCCGTTGAGGGCTTCGCCGTGGTTGGCACCCTGCCGGGGCAGGGGGATGGGCGTGAGCGGGACATCCAGCTCCAGAATTGCCTTGCAGTATTCCACGGCCAGATTGTTGTTGGGCTGGTCCAGCAAAGCGGCAAGCGCGGAGCCGGGACGGAGAGTTTCCACAGCGGCCTGCCGGGCGGCGGCAAAGCTCCGGGCCCCGGCGGCCAGCTGCACCTTGAGGGCGGCGCGGTATTCCTCACTGGCAAGCACCCGGGCGGCGTCCATCAGGAGCGCGGTGTCCGGAGTCTCGGCCCCGAAAACGAGGGCGTCGCACCCGGCAGCGGCCAGAAGCCGAACGCCCGCCCGGGCAAAGGCCTCCGCCCCGGCGCAGGCGCAGGGGGCAGGCAGGGCAAAGATAAAATCAGCCCCGCAGCGCAGGGCGGCCTGCACCCGGACGGCCTCGGGCAGGAGGGGGACAGCGCCCCGCTGGGTCAGGCTGCAGCTCATGGCCACGGCTACCTGCCGCGCGCCCAGCGCCCTGGCCTGGGCCAGCTGCCAGGCGTGGCCGTTGTGGAATGGATCGTATTCAGCGATGATACCGGCTTGTTTGATCATACTACACCTCTGCAGCGGGGCCCGCTGCATATAAAATCAAATTGTGCAATCTCGTCTGGCACGAACTGTGCCGACATGCCAAGGGCTCCCCTGACAGGGGAGCTGGCGAGCGGCAGCGAGACTGAGAGGTTGACATTGTGAAAAATCTGTCAGACTGACAGAGAAACTGGTCTGCCCTGCCAGGATTCTGGGCAGGATGTACAAAAAAGGTTGCGTACTTGGGGGAACGCTTGCCACGGTTGCGGATTGAAAAGCGGCTGAACCTATTATATAATAATTTCAGGAATCTGTAAAATTCTGCCCTCTTGTGCGGGCAGACGAAAAAATATTGGAGGCTACAGAAGATGAAAGTTCTGGTTATTAACTGCGGTTCTTCTTCCCTGAAGTATCAGCTCATCGATATGGACGGCGAGAAAGTGCTCTGCAAGGGCCTGTGCGAGCGCATTGGCATGGAGAGCAGCATGATCACCCACGAGGCCAACGGCAAAAAGGCTACCACCCCGGCCATCTTCCCCACCCACACCGAGGCTTTTGCTGAGGTCGTGAAGAAGATGACCACCGGCGAGGGCAAGTGCATCGACGATGTGAGCGAGATCAACGCCATCGGCCACCGTGTTGTCCACGGCGGTGAGAAGTTCAAGGAGAGCTGCCTGATCACCGACGAGGTCATCAAGACCATCCGTGAGCTGAGCCCCCTGGCCCCCCTGCACAACCCCGCAGGCATCCTGGGCATTGAGGCTGCCCGCAAGGTCTTTGGCCCGGACATCCCCATGGTCGCTGTCTTCGACACCGCTTTCCACAGCACCATGCCCCCGAAAGCCTATATGTACGCCATCCCCTACGAGTACTATGAGAAGTACGGCGTCCGCCGCTATGGCTTCCACGGCACCAGCCACAAGTACGTTGCTTATAAGGCTGCCGAGTATCTGGAGGAGCCCATTGAGCGCCTGAAGCTCATCACCTGCCACCTGGGCAATGGTTCTTCCATTGCCGCAGTTGACCAGGGCAAGGTCATTGATACCTCCATGGGCATGACCCCGCTGGCTGGCCTGATGATGGGTACCCGCTGCGGCGATATCGACCCCTCTGTGGTCAACTACCTGAAGTACAACCTGAACATCACTGGCCACCAGCTGGACGAGATCCTGAACAAGAAGTCCGGTCTGCTGGGCGTCTCCGGTGTTTCCAGCGACAAGCGTGATATCGAAGAGGCAGCCGCTGCCGGCAACAAGCGCGCGCAGCTGGCTTCCGATATGCTGAACTACCAGATCAAGAAGCTGGTCGGCGGCTACATCGCAGCCATGGGCGGCGTGGATGCCATCGTCTTCACCGGTGGTATCGGCGAGCATGACGCCATTGCCCGTGCAAAGGTCTGCCACCACATGGATTGGCTGGGCATCCGCATCGATACTGACAAGAACAAGCATCCCGTTGGCGATGTCTGCGACATCACCGCCTGGGGCGCCAAGGTCCGCACCCTGGTCATTGCTACCGACGAGGAGCTGATGATCGCCCGCGACACCAAGGAAGTCATCGAGAAATAATTTTGCCGCATTCGCGGTACAAAGGGCTGTGTCCTCGCGGAGGGCACAGCCCTTTTGGTGTTTTTGGCGGGGCAAAGTCTGTCTTATTGTGCCGATTGCACAAAAAAGAGGGCGGAGGTTTGTTTTTTGGTTGACAAACAAAAAAAAGAACGGTACAATAGGAGAGTCCTCAGCTAGAGGGCATTTTACTCATTCAAGCCCCTGGTAAGCTTACGATCAGCGCGATGGTCCCGAAAAACCAAAGGTATGGTTACAATCCTTCCGTGGGCAAGAACTAAACAAAGAGGAGATACTACTATGTTCGAAGACAAGACTTTAGTTTGCAAAGACTGCGGCAAGGAGTTTGTTTGGACTGCTGGTGAGCAGGAGTTCTACGCATCTCGCGGCTTTGAGAACCAGCCCCAGCGCTGCAAGCCCTGCCGTGACGCCCGTAAGAATGGCGTCCGTGGCGGCAACAACGGCGGTGAGCGCCAGATGTTCGACGCTGTCTGCGCAGCTTGCGGCAAGGCTTGCAAGGTTCCTTTCCAGCCCCGTGAGGACCGTCCGGTCTACTGCTCTGACTGCTTCGCTCGCATGAAGCAGAACTAAGCGCTGATTTTTTAATCTGAAGCTTGTAAGCCCCTCCTGCTGTATGGCCGGAGGGGCTTTTTTGCATTGCCTCTTGCAATATCACATTACTTTAGGGTATATTATAAAAAGAGCGCCCGGGTTCGGGCGCGGCACCCCATAAACAGAAAGGAATTTCAATCATGTTTGATATTTTCAATATGCTCAAGAAAGACGAGAACACCGCTGCTCCCAAGCAGGTGACCCGTGAAACCATCATCGGCGATATCCTGGATATGGACCAGACCACCGCTCCTTACTTTATGGAGATCGGGATGCACTGCCTGGGCTGCCCTGCTTCCCGCGGCGAGAGCATCGAGGAGGCCTGCGAGGTCCACGGCGTGGACTGCGACGAGCTGCTGGAGAAGCTGAATGCACATCTGGCTTCCAAGAAGGCCTGAGTTGCTGCCCACACTGGATGAGCGCCTGACCGCCGCTGCCGCACTGGTGCGGGAGGGAGAGCCTGTGGCCGACATTGGCTGTGACCACGGCAAATTGACCGCTGTGCTGGCTGCCTCGGGGAAGTACCCCAAGGTGATCGGGGCCGACCTGCGCCCCGGCCCGCTGGCGAAGGCAAAACAGACGCTGGAACATGCCCGTTGTGAAGACCGCGCTGAGCTGAGGCTCGGCGACGGTCTTTCTGTGTTGTCGGCGGGGGAAGTGGGCACCATCGTGCTGGCGGGTGTCTCGGCCCAGACCACCTGGGAGATCATCGAAAAAGCGCCCTGGGTGTCCCAGCCGGGCGGGCCGCGCCTGGTCATGGTACCGGCCACCCGCCACAGGGAACTGCGCCGCTGGCTGTGGGAGCATGGCTTTGCCCTGGTGGCCGACCGCCCCGTGCAGGCGGCAGGCCGCTGGTATGCCGTGATGGCCGCCGAGTACACGGGCGAGACACGTACCCCCACGTTTACGGAATGCCTGTTTGGCGGAACAGGGGAGTGGCCGGAGGGGGCCGGTTACGCGGCCTGGCAGAAAGCCAAGCTTCCCCGCTTCCGGCTGGGTGTGCCCGACGGCACCCCGCTGGCGGAGGAGATCGACCAAATTTTACGGGAGGATTGAGGAATGGCAACCGTCCAGAAGATCTATGAAGAGATGCAGCGGATGGCTCCGCTGGAACTGGCCGAAAGCTGGGATAACCCCGGCCTGCTGGTGGACTGCGGCGGGGAGGTCTCCCGGGTGCTGGTAGCACTGGATGTCACGGCCGAAACGCTGGCGGAGGCCGAACAGAACGGCTGCCAACTCATCGTCACCCACCACCCGGTCATCTTCCACCCGCTGAAAAAACTGAGCCCGGCGGATCTGCCGTTCCAGCTGGTGCAGAAAGGAATCTCCGCCATCTGTATGCACACCAACCTGGATGCCGCCGAGGGCGGTGTCAATGAAGTGCTGGCAGGCATCTTTGGAATGAAAAACTGGGAGCCTTTCGCCGGCGGCTGCGGCCGGGTGGGCGAGGTGGAACCCATCACTGTCCCGGAGCTGGCCCGTAAAGCGCGGGTGGAGCTGGGTGCCCGGTGCAACACGCCGCTGGACGGCCCGGAAGTGCCGGTCAAATATGCGGACACGGGCAAGCCCGTGCGGCGGCTGGCTGTCATCAGCGGGGCTGGCGGCGGCCTGTTTGAAGAGGCGTTGGCCATGGAGGCCGACTGCCTGCTGACCGGCGAGGCCGACCACCACGACGCGCTGGATGCCAAGCGGCTGGGGCTGTCCATCGTGGCCGCCAGCCACTATGCCACCGAGTTCCCGGTGGCGGCAGCGGTGGCCCAAAAGCTCCGCGCCGCGTTCCCGGCTGTGGAAGTGCTGGTCAGCACAGCCAACCGCGACCCGTTTACTTATTTATAATAAAGAAAACCTCTCAGTCTCGCTACCGCTCGCCAGCTGCTCCCCTTTCGGCACTTGCGTGCCACCTCCCCCGGCCGGGGGAGTCTTTCCTGTCAGGGGAACCCTTGGCAAAGAGATTTCGTTTTCGCTGGGAAACGGATCGGACTGCCAAAGCCTCTCCTGTCAGGAGAGGTGTCATCGAGCGAAGCGAAGATGACGGAGAGGTTGAGCGAGGTACCACTATGGCTTTGGATGCCGCGACACTGGCCCTGACAGCCCGGGAGCTGAAAGCTGCCCTGACCGAGGCCAAGATCGCAAAAATATTTGAACCGACCCGCGATGAGCTGGTCCTGACCCTGCGCACCCGCACGGACACCTACAGCCTGCTGCTGTCGGCCCGGAGCGGCTCTGCCCGGGTCTGCCTGACCGAGGAGAGCTTCGAGAACCCCGAGACGCCCCCCTCGTTTTGTATGCTGATGCGCAAGCACCTGACGGGCGGCAAGCTGCTGGACGTCCGGATGGAGCCGGGCGACCGCATCGTCTACTTTGAATTCCAGTGCACCAATGAGATGGGCGACCTGGTGCGGAACATCCTCTGCGCCGAGCTGATGGGCCGCTACTCCAATCTGGTGCTGGTGCAGAATGGAAAGATCATCGACGCCCTCAAGCGGGTGGATTTTGAAGACAGCGATGTCCGGCAGCTGCTGCCGGGCCTGCCCTATACCACGCCCCCGAAACCTGCCCGCCCGGATTTCCTCTCGGTGAGCTCGGCTTCCATCGTGGCGGCGGCTTGCCAGCGGGATCTGCCGGTAGCAGACGCCCTGAACAAGACCGTGGCGGGTGTGGGCCCGGTGGTCTGCCGGGAGGCGGCCTGGCGCGCCTTTGACGGCGAGCACCTGCCCGCCAACGAGCTGACGGAACCCCAGAAGCTCCGGCTGATGGCGGCCATTGACGAGCTGAAAGAGCTCCACGACCAGGGCGGCTGCCCCTGCAGCGTGACGGCCCCGGACGGCAAGCCGGTGGAGTACACGTTCTTCCGGCCCCGGCAGTACGGCGAGGGGTACGCGATCAAAGAATGGCCCTCGTTCAACGCCATGTTGGAGGGCTACTACGCCGAGAAAGACCGTGCCGAACGGCTCCGCACCAAGAGCAAGGAGCTGCACAAGGCCGTGCACAACATGTACGAGCGCGCGGTCCGCAAGCAGGCGGCCCGGCAGGAAGAGCTGGCCGCCAGCGGCAAGAGTGAAAAGCTCCGCCTCTACGGCGAGCTGCTTTCCGCCAACCTCTATCTGGCCCAAAAGGGGATGAAGAACATCACCGTGCCCAACTGGTACGATGAGGGCAAGGAAGTTACCATCCCGCTGGACCTGCGGTTCAGCCCCAGCCAGAACGCCCAGAACTTCTTCAAGAATTATAAAAAGAAGCAGACGGCGGCCCGGATGCTGGTGGACCTGCTGGCGGAGGGCGAAAAAGAGATCGCCTATCTGGAAACCGTCCTCTACGAGGTGGAGACGGCTTCCGGTGAGGCGGCACTGAATGAGATTCGTGCCGAGCTCAAGAGCCAGGGCTACCTGAAATACTACAAGCAGCGGGATAAGCGCCAGAAACCTGCGGACTTCCTCCGCTTTACCTCCACCGACGGCTTTGAAATTCTGGTGGGCCGCAACAACGCCCAGAACGATAAGCTCACCCTCCACACCGCCCGGGGCAAGGACCTGTGGTTCCATGTGCAGAAAGCGCCCGGCAGTCATGTGGTGGTCATGAGCCGGGGCGAGGACATCCCGGACTCCACAAAACAGGAAGCCGCAGAGCTGGCCGTGCTTTATTCCAGCGCGTTCAAGGCGGGCACGGGCGCAAAAGTGGCCGTGGACACCACCGAGGTGAAAAACATCTGGAAAGCCAACGGCGCCAAGCCCGGCATGGTGCTGTACGAGGTGTATACCACCGTGTATGTCACCCCGCGGGAAGACTTGGCCGAACGGCTGAAACAGAAAAAGTGATTTGGGAAGCTGTGCAGCGTTGGAGTCTGCACAGCTTTTTTTGAATTTTGCAAACACTTTGCGCTTCTCATTCGTCTACCAGGCAGAAAGGAGGGGAGAGGCCCATGTGGGAGCTGCTTTACGAGGAGTTCTGGGACAAACTGGAGCATTTCTGCTACAAACTCTGCCGGGACGACGGCCAGGCGGAGGATTTAACGCAGGAAGTGTTCCTGCGGGCACTGCAGAACCGGAGCCTCATTGAGAACTTTACCCAGGGGCAGTGCAAGGCCTGGCTGTTTGCCGCGGCCCGCAACCTCTACTGCGACCAGGTGCGCCGGGCCGTGAAAGAAGAAAGCCTGCTGGCACTGCTGGACCCCGACGATGCCGAAACGCCGGACGAGACGGCGGAGGCCGCGCTGGGGACCGTGGACCTGGATTCCCTGCTGGGAACACTCGACCCGCTGGACAAGATGCTGTTTACCCTGCGGTACGAAGAGGGATACAACGCCAGCGAGCTGGGCCGAAAATTTGAACTCCCGCCCGGAACCGTCCGCACCCGATTGGGGAAAGTACGCCATCTGCTCAAACAAAAACTGCTGGAGGAATGAACGATGAAGAAACTGAATGTGAAAGCCGTTGTGATCGACCTGCGCCATGTTACGGAGGAAACGCTGGCAAGCTACGAGCATATTCAAATACATGCCGCGCTGGCCATGACCAGCCCCAGGACGGAAGCGCTGCTGGCAAAGTATCCGGTGGAGCTGGATGCGACCAGCGTCCAGTGCTATGACGACGATGCCAAGGTGAATATGGTCAATGGCAAGACAGAGCTGACCGCTTCCCACAAGCCGGAGGGAAAAAGCGTCCTGATCGTCAACGGAAAGGCGAACATTGCGGCCGATGCGGGGGACACCCTGCGGGCTTACGGGAAGATCATCGTCAACGGGAAAGTCCTCTGCCCGGCCGGACTGGCGGGCCTTGTGACCGAGAAGTGCACCATCAACGGCAAACTGGCGGTCTACCCGGATGAGGCGGTGGTGCTGAAAGGCACGGTCAAGCTGGACCGCAGCTTCCTGCTCCGGGCACAGGCACGGCTCTACTGGACCGAAAAGCAGTTCGTGGCGGTAGATCCCAAACTGGACGCGGCCGCCCTGGCTGCCAAGGACGTCCGATTTGCGGCCCCCAAAGCCATCCTGCTGGAGCAGTTTACTGAGACGCTGGCCCCGCTCTTTACGGAAAACACGGAACTCATCGTTCTGCCGGAGGGAACGGCTGTGGTGGACGATGATTTTGAGCTGACCCCCAAAACGTTCCGCCGCTATGGCTCCAAAATCTACGTCATGGGGGATGTGAACATCTCCGATGATGCCGCTGAGGTGCTGGGGCAGGTGGAATACCTGCACGCCAGCGGGGATGTGAGCCTGCCCGCTGCGCTGGAAGACGTGTTTTACGCCATCCCGGATGTAGAATATGAAGACCTGCAGATGCTGACCGGCCATGTGGTACGGAACAAGCCCTTGCTGAACATCAAGCCGGAGCTGCTGGAGCTGGACCCCGCAGGTGTTACCTGCGCCAACTGCGCGGTGGTCACGCTGGACAAGACGCTGACGCCGGAAGAGATCGTGGCGAAGCTGCGCCTGAACTGCTGTGCCATCGTGCGGTGCACCGCAGCACAGGAAGCCGCAGCAGCGGCTGTGGCGGTCAACGTGGCACAGATCAAAGTAACGGATGTTGTGAAAGAAGAGAAAGACCCGGACACCCTTTACCGGACGGGTGTAGAATTGACCCTGTAAGGCATCTGCCTTTGAACGATCCTCCCAGATCATAGGAATGCACGGCCTTTACAGGGGAGTGCACGGAAAGCTGTTCCCCGCTGCCCTCAGCGGAGGACGGCTTTTTTATATGGAAAGGGATAAAACAGGCCGGGCAGAGCCATCCTAAAACGCGGCGGGGTTTTCCACTGAAAAAGAGTGGCGGAGATTGTGCATTCTGCACAGAAAATGCGTCCAAACATCGTGCGGAGAAAATAAAAAAGAAAATTCGTGTTTTTTTGAAAAAACACTTGCCAATTGCACGCAGATGTGATAAAATATCTCTCGGCTGCAAAGGGCTTGTGCGATACAAGTCGTGCAGGCCAGCGATATGCGTAGATGCGGGAGGTTGTCATCCGGCAATAGTCGTGATGGGTTATTTCCGCGGAGTATGTCCGATCTTAGAACCGGGCGAAAAAAATTACTGACAGCGATGGAATACGTTCCCCGGCAGGAAAGTTACTCTCCTGCGAAACGGCGGAACCAATGTTCGGATTTGATTTGCTATAGATGTTTCCGGGAGAACTGCCAAGCGGTTCACCGGTTTTTCTAGTGCCAAGTCGAGGAACACCCGGAACTGTGTAGAGCAATTTATCGGCTCGCCTAGGGCAAAATCAATTTTTTCAGGAGGCGTAAGCAATGGCAGTCAAAGAGAAAATCAGAATCCGTCTGCAGAGCTATGATGCTCAGCTGATCGATGCCGCAGCAGAGAAGATCGTGGAGACCGCAAAGCACACTGGTGCCCGCGTGTCCGGCCCCATCCCCCTGCCCACCGACCGTGAGATCGTCACCGTTCTGCGCGCTACCCACAAGTACAAGGATAGCCGCGAGCAGTTCGAGAGCCGCACTCATAAGCGTCTGATCGACATTCTGAAGCCGTCCAACAAGACGGTTGAGGCTCTGATGAGCCTCCAGCTCCCCGCTGGCGTGGACATCGAGATCAAACTGTAAAATCTGATCCATCGATGCCCTCGTTTCCCGAGGGGTCATGTTGGCGGTGACGTGCGCCGCCAACCAATAACCTTTACAGGAGGAAAAGAAAATGGTTAAAGGCATTATCGGCAAGAAAGTCGGTATGACTCAGCTGTTCGACGAGAACGGCAAGGTCGTTCCCGTGACCGTCATCGAGGCTGGTCCCTGCACTGTCGTGCAGAAGAAGACCGTCGAGAGCGATGGCTACCAGGCTGTTCAGCTGGGCTTCGGCGAGGTTTCCGCCAAGAAGGTCAACAAGGCAGCTGCAGGCCACTTCAAGAAGGCAAACGTTGCCCCCAAGAAGACCCTGCGTGAGTTCCGTCTGGAGGATGTCTCCGCAATGAACGTTGGCGACGTGCTGAAGGCTGATGTCTTCGCAGCAGGCGACAAGGTTGATGTTGTGGGCGTCTCCAAGGGCAAAGGCTACCAGGGCGTTATCAAGCGCTACGGTCAGCACCGTCTGCGCGAGAGCCACGGCACCGGCCCCGTTGCACGGCATGCCGGTTCTAACGGCTCCACTTCTACCCCGTCTCGCGTGTTCCCCGGCAAGCGCCTGCCCGGCCACATGGGCTTTGTGCGCGTCACCGTGCAGAACCTGACCGTTGTCAAGGTTGACACCGAGAACAATCTGATCGCTGTCAAGGGTGCGGTCCCCGGTACCAAGGGCACCATCGTCACCCTGGCTAACAGCGTGAAGGCGTAAGGAGGAAAGCTACAATGGCAAAGTTTAATGTAGTCGATATGAACGGTCAGCATGTTAGCGAGATCGAGCTTTCCGACGCCGTGTTCGGTATCACCCCGAACGAGAAGGCTGTCCACATTGCTGTGGTGAACTTCCTGGCCAACCAGCGTCAGGGCACCCAGAACACCAAGATCCGCATGGAAGTTTCCGGCGGCGGCAAGAAGCCCTGGCGTCAGAAGGGCACCGGCCACGCTCGTCAGGGTTCCATCCGTGCACCGCAGTGGACTCACGGCGGCGTTGCTCTGGGCCCCAAGCCCCGCAGCTACAACTACCACATCAACAACAAGGTCAAGCGCCTGGCTCTGCTGAGCGTCCTGTCCGACAAGGCTGCCAACGGCAACATGGTGGTTGTTGATAAGTTTGCTTGCGACGAGTACAAGACCAAGACCGTGGTTGCAATGCTGAACGCTGTTGGCGCCGGCAAGAAGAACCTGCTGGTCAATGAGACTGTCGATGCAAAGTTCGTCAAGAGCGCTGGCAACATTGCCGGTGTGAAGACCACCTTTGCTGGCAGCGTGAACACCTACGATGTGCTGAACGCCGACAAGCTGATCATCAGCGTTGACGCAGCTAAGAAGCTCGAGGAGGTGCTTGGCTAATGAAAACCGCACATGATATCATCCTGAAGCCGGTCATTACCGAGAACTCCATGGCTGGCATCGCCGACAAGAAGTACACCTTCAAGGTCGCTACCGACGCTACCAAGGTCGAGATCGCTCAGGCTGTCGAGACCCTGTTCCCCGGCGCTAAGGTCGCAAAGGTCAACACCATTTCCGTGCGTGGCCGCTTCCGCCGCCAGGGCATGCATGCTGGTTACACTGCCGCTTCCAAGAAGGCAATCGTGACCCTGACCAAGGACTCCAAGGAAATCGAGTTCTTCAACAGCATGGTCTAAGCTGAACCCGCCGAGGGTTCCTCTATGGGGATATGACCCCGATAATAATTCATAAGATAACAAAGGAGAATAGCACAATGGCTATCAAAAAGTATGGCCCCACTACCCCGGGCCGCCGCGGCATGACCGTCACGGACTACAGCGTCCTGTCCAAGGTCGCTCCCGAGCGCAGCCTGCTGGAGCCCATGAAGAAGCACAGCGGCCGCAATAACACCGGCCGCATCACCGTCCGCCACCAGGGCGGCGGCAACCGCACCAAGTATCGTGTCATCGACTTCAAGCGTCAGAAGACCGATATGCCCGCTACCGTCAAGACCCTGGAGTACGATCCGAACCGCAGCGCGTTCATCGCTCTGGTCGAGTACACCGATGGCGTCAAGAGCTACATCATTGCTCCCGATGGCCTGAAGGTCGGCGACGTGGTCCTGAGCAGCAAGACTGCCGACATCAAGCCCGGCAACTGCCTGCCCTTTGAGAACATCCCCGTCGGTACCATCATCCACAACATCGAGCTGTATCCCGGCCGCGGCGCTCAGCTGGTTCGTTCCGCTGGCAACATGGCTCAGCTGATGGCAAAGGAGAATGGCTACGCTCTGGTTCGTCTGCCCTCCGGCGAGATGCGCAACGTGCCCTTGAACTGCACCGCAGTTGTCGGCCAGGTTTCCAACATCGACCACGAGAACGTCAACCTGGGCAAGGCTGGCCGTAAGCGCCACATGGGCGTCCGTCCCGGCAGCCGTGGTACCGTTATGAACCCCTGCGACCACCCCCACGGCGGTGGCGAGGGCCGCGCACCTGTTGGCCACTCCGGTCCTATGACTCCCTGGGGCAAGCCCGCTCTGGGTCTCAAGACTCGCAAGCATCATAAGCGCTCCGATAAGCTGATCGTGAAGCGTGCAGGTAAGTAAGAGAGGAGTTTAAGACAATGGGTAGAAGCATTAAAAAAGGACCTTTCGTCCAGGCTGCTCTTATGAAGCACGTTGAAGCGATGAACGCTTCCGGCAAGAAGCAGGTCATCAAGACCTGGAGCCGTGCCTCCACGATCTTCCCCGAATTCGTTGGTCACACCTTTGCCGTCCACGACGGCCGCAAGCATGTGCCTGTGTATGTGACTGAGGACATGGTTGGCCACAAGCTGGGTGAGTTCGTTCCCACCCGTACCTTTAAGGGCCACACCGGTAATTCTAAGTAATAGAGGGAGGAACACAACATGGAAGCTCGGGCAATTCTTCGTTATGCCCGCATTAGTCCCCGTAAGGTGTCTATCGTTATGGACCTGATCCGTAACAAGCCCCTGGACGAAGCGCTGGCAATCCTGCAGTACACCCCGAAGGCAGCTTGTGAGCCCCTTCTGAAGCTGGTGAAGTCTGCAGCCGCAAATGCGGAAAACAACTTCAATATGGACAAGAACAACCTCTACGTCGCCGAGTGCTACGTCTGCCCCGGCCCGACGCTGAAGCGCATGATGCCTCGTGCACAGGGCCGCGGTTACCGCATCCTGAAGCGCACCAGCCACATGACCGTTGTTCTGAAAGAGAAAGAGTAAGGAGGGAAAACAATGGGCCAGAAAGTAAATCCGCACGGCATTCGTGTCGGCGTTATTAAAGACTGGGACAGCCGCTGGTTTGCCTCCAAGAAGGATTTCAGCGATAACCTCGTCGAGGATCACAAGATCCGCACTGAGCTGAAAGCTCAGCTGAAGGACGCTGGCGTCCCCAAGATCGAGATCGAGCGCACTGTGGATCCTTCCACTTCCGCTCCCCGCGTGACCGTCAACATCTACTGCGCAAAGCCCGGTATGGTGATCGGTAAGGGCGGCGAAGAGCGCGTTGCTCTGCAGAACAAGCTGACCAAAGAGTATGGCAAGACCGTGATCGTCAACGTCATCGAGGTCAAGAGCGCTGCTACCAACGCTCAGCTGGTTGCTGAGGATATCGCTCGTCAGCTGGAGAACCGCGTCACGTTCCGCCGCGCTATGAAGCAGTGCATGCGCAATGCTATGAGCCCCCGCGATCGTGCAACCGTTCCCGCTAAGGGCATCAAGGCAATGTGCTCCGGCCGTCTGGGCGGCGCTGATATCGCTCGTACTGAGAGCTATCATGAGGGCACCATCCCCCTGCAGACCCTGCGTGCTGACATTGACTACGGCTTTGCAGAGGCTGCTACCACCTACGGCCGCATCGGCGTTAAGGTGTGGGTCTACAAGGGCGAGGTCCTCAAGAGCGCTAAGACCGCTCAGAAGAAGGAAGGAGGCAACAAGTAATGTTACTGCCTAAGCGTGTTAAGTACCGCCGCGTCCAGCGCGGCCGCATGACCGGCAAGGCTACCCGCGGCAACGTGGTGTGCCAGGGCCAGTACGGCCTTGTTGCCCTGGAGCCGGCATGGATCTCTTCCACCCAGATCGAGGCTGCTCGTGTTGCCATGACTCGTTACATCAAGCGTGGCGGCAAGGTGTGGATCAAGATCTTCCCCGATAAGCCTGTTACTGAGAAGCCCGCTGAGACCCGAATGGGTTCCGGTAAAGGCTCTCCCGAGTACTGGGTTGCAGTCGTGAAGCCCGGCCGCGTTCTGTTCGAGCTGGCAGATGTCGATGAGGCAACTGCTCGTGAGGCACTGCGCCTGGCTATGCACAAGCTGCCCATCAAGTGCAAATTTGCAGTCCGTGAGGACTCCGTGAAGGAGGATGGCACCAATGAAGGCTAATGAACTCCGCGAAATGCAGACCGCAGAGCTGACCAGCAAGCTGGCAGACCTGAAGGCCGAGCTGTTTAACCTGCGTTTCCAGCATGCCATCAACCAGCTGGAGAACCCCGGCCGCATCGAAGCAGTCAAGAAGGACATCGCACGCGTGATGACCGTTCTGGCTGAGAAGCAGTAAGGAGGTTAAACGATGGAAGAACGTAATCTGAGAAAGACCCGCGTCGGCGTCGTCGTGTCCGACAAGATGGATAAGACCATCGTGGTTGCCGTTAAGGATAGCGTGCAGCACCCCCTGTACAAGAAGATCCTGAAGCGTACCGCCAAGTTCAAGGCTCGTGATGAGAAGAACGAGTGCGGCATCGGTGACCGTGTTGAGATCATGGAGTGCCGCCCCCTGAGCAAGGATGTGCGCTGGCGCCTGGTCCGTATCGTTGAGAAGGCAAAGTAATCTTTGCCCGCTGCTTTGAACAGTTTGAAAGGAGATATCTGAAATGGTTCAGATGCAAACTTATCTCAAAGTTGCCGACAACACCGGTGCCAAGGAGCTGATGTGCTTCCGCGTGCTGGGCGGCACCCGCAAGAGATACGCAAACATTGGTGACGTCGTGGTCTGCTCTGTCAAGAAAGCAGCCCCCGGCGGCTCCGTTAAGAAGGGCGACGTCGTCAAGGCTGTCATCGTGCGCAGCAAGCATGGCGTCCGCCGCGACGACGGTTCCTACATCCGTTTCGATGAGAACGCCGCCGTTATCGTTATGGCCGACAAGAGCCCCAAGGGTACCCGTATCTTTGGACCCGTTGCTCGCGAGCTGCGCGATGCCGGCTACACCAAGATCCTGAGCCTGGCTCCGGAATCGCTGTAAGGAGGTTTTAAAAATGAATAATCTTCATGTTAAAACCGGCGACAACGTTATGATCATCAGCGGCAAGGACAAGGGCCACACTGGTAAGGTCCTGCAGGTCAGCCCCTCTGAGAACAAGGTCATCGTTGAGGGCCAGAACATGGTTACCAAGCACGTCAAGCCCCGCCGTCAGGGCGAGCAGGGCGGCATCGTCAAGGCTGAGGGTGCTATGTACGCATCCAAGGTCATGCCCATCTGCCCCAAGTGCGGCAAGGCTGTGCGCGTGGGCCACGTCGAGAAAGACGGCAAGATGGTCCGCGTCTGCAAGAAGTGCGGCGCTGAGCTGTAAGAAAGGAGTAAGGAACAATGGCTCGTTTGAAAGAACAGTATGTCAATGAAATTGCTCCTGCTCTGAACAAGAAGTTCGGTTACAAGAGCGTTATGCAGATCCCCAAGCTGGACAAGGTCGTCATCAACGTTGCCTGCGGCGAAGCCAAGGACAACGAGAAGATCCTGGAAGCTGTCATGAAGGATCTGGGCCAGATCACTGGCCAGAAGGCAGTCGTCTGCCGTGCCAAGAAGAGCGTTGCTAACTTCAAGCTGCGCCAGGGCACTCCCATCGGCTGCAAGGTCACCCTGCGCGGTGAGCGTATGTATGAGTTCGTCGATCGCTTCTTCAACGTGGCTCTGCCCCGTGTCCGCGACTTCCGCGGCATCAACGGCAATGGCTTCGATGGCCGTGGCAACTTTGCCTGCGGCATCAAGGAGCAGATCATCTTCCCTGAGATCGACTTCGATAAGGTCGATGCAGTCCGCGGCATGGATGTCTGCTTTGTCACCACTGCCAAGACTGACGAAGAGGGCAAGGAGCTGCTGAAAGCTCTGGGCGCTCCGTTTGCAGAGAACAACTAAGGGAGGAGATTTGTACAATGGCTAAACTGTCTATGAAGCTGAAGCAGTCTCGTCCTGCTAAGTTCTCTACCCGCGCATACACCCGCTGCCGCATCTGCGGCCGCCCCCACTCCGTGCTGCGCAAGTACGGCGTGTGCCGTGTGTGCTTCCGTGAGCTGGCCTACAAGGGCGAGATCCCGGGCGTCAAGAAGGCTTCCTGGTAATTAAACCAGAGGCTGGATAAACTGTCGGATATCCGCCCCGGGGCAAACGTGTTTCGGGGCGGTATCATTATAAAACAAATGAGAGCTAATCTAAGGAGGTTAGTGGCAAATGCAGATTACTGATCCTATCGCGGACCTGCTGACTCGCATCCGCAACGCTAGCACTGCCAAACACCCTTCTGTGGAGATCCCCGCTTCCAACATGAAGAAGGCTATCTGCCAGATTCTGGTTGACGAGGGCTACATCAAGGGCATGCAGGTGAAGAACGACACCGTCCAGGGCACCATCGTTGTCACCCTGAAGTACCAGGCAAACGGCGAGCCCGTTATCGCTGGTCTGCGCCGCGTGTCCAAGCCCGGCCTGCGCATCTACACCAACTGCGAGGATATGCCGAAGGTCATGAAGGGCCTGGGCACCGCAATCATTTCCACCTCTAAAGGCATCATGACCGATAAGGCTGCTCGTGCTGCGCACGTTGGCGGCGAGGTCCTGGCCTTTGTGTGGTAAGAAAGGGGTAAAAGACAATGTCGAGAATTGGAAGAAAACCCATCGTCATTCCTGCCGGCGTTACTGTCACTGTCGATGAGGCAGCACACACCGTCGCCGTCAAGGGCCCCAAGGGCAGCCTGAATTCCAACTATCATCCCCTGATGACCGTTAAGGTCGAGGGCAATGAGGTTTTGGTTACCCGCCCCAATGACGAACCCCAGGCCCGCAGCCTGCACGGCCTGACCCGTACCAACATCGCGAACATGGTCAACGGTGTTGTGAACGGTTACGAGAAGAAGCTGGAGATCGTGGGTGTTGGCCTGCGCTGCCAGAAGCAGGGCTCCAACCTGGTTATGAACCTGGGCTTCTCCCACCAGGTGAACATCCCCGATACCGAGGATTGCACCATTGTGTGGCAGGATCCCAACCACTTCACTGTTACCGGTATTGACAAGCAGAAGGTTGGCCAGTACGCCGCCGAGATCCGCGCCAAGAAGCCGCCTGAGCCGTACAAGGGCAAGGGCATCCGCTACGAGGGCGAGGTTGTCAAGCACAAAGAAGGCAAGGCCGGCAAGGGCAAGAAATAAGGTAAGGAGTGAAAGACAATGGTTAAGCAGATCGACAAGAACGAAGCTCGTCTTCGTCGTCATCGCCGCGTTCGTAACAAGATCAGCGGCACCGCAGCACGTCCTCGCCTGGATGTTTTCCGCTCCGCCAAGCACATTTACGCTCAGATCATCGATGATGAGCAGGGCGTGACTCTGGTGTCGGCTTCCACTATGGACAAGGACTTCAACGGTTTCGGCGGCAACGTCGAGGCCGCTGCTGAGATCGGCAAGAAGATCGCAGCAAAGGCTCTGGAAAAGGGCATCACCGAGGTCGTGTTCGACCGTGGCGGTTACGTTTATCATGGCCGTGTTAAGGCCCTGGCTGAGGGCGCCCGTGAGGGCGGCCTGAAGCTGTAATGAGAGGAGGAAACACATTATGGCTATGAGAAACCGTGAAGACGACGGCATGATCACCAAGGTTGTCTCCATCAACCGCGTTTCCAAGACGGTCAAGGGCGGCCGCATCATGAAGTTTGCCGCTCTGGTCGTTGTGGGCGACGGCAAGGGCAACATCGGCTACGGCATCGGCAAGTCCGGCGAAGTGCCTGAGGCAATCCGCAAGGGTGAGGCTGCTGCCAAGAAGAATATGCACAAGGTTGCCATGAAGGGCACCACCATCCCCCACGAGATCGTCGGCAAGTACGGCGCAGGCGCTGTTCTGCTCAAGCCGGCTGCTCCCGGTACCGGCATGATCGCCGGCGGCCCGGTGCGTGCCGTCATTGAGGCTGCTGGCATCAAGGACATCCGTGCGAAGTCTATGCGTTCCAACAACCCCATCAACGTTGTTTCTGCTACCTTCGCAGGTCTGTGCGGCCTGGTCAGCGCGGAGTCCGTCGCTGAGAAGCGCGGCAAGACCGTGAAAGAAATTCTGGGTTAAGGAGGTAACAAACCATGGCAGATAAGATGCTCAAGATCGAGCTGAAGAAGAGCCTGATCGGCCGCGGCGACAAGCAGATCGCTACCGCTGAGGCCCTGGGCCTGAAGAAGCCGGGCGACGTTACCGTTCAGCCTGACAATGCCGCTACGCAGGGCAAGATCAAGAAGATCGGCTTCCTGCTCAGCGTCACCGAAGCCTAATAGCAGGGGGTATACGCATAATGAAACTTCATGAACTGCACGCGATTCCCGGCGCAAACAAGGCTGTGACCCGTAAGGGCCGCGGCATTGGCTCCGGCAATGGCAAGACTGCCGGTTTCGGCAGCAAGGGCCAGAAGGCCCGTTCCGGCGTGAAGCACGCTGGTTTCGAGGGCGGCCAGATGCCTCTGGCACGCCGCCTGCCGAAGGTTGGCTTTAACAACATCTTTGCTACCCAGTACGCCATTGTTAACGTGGCGGACCTGGAGGCAGCTTTCGAGGCTGGCGCTGTCGTTGACACCGAGGCTCTGAAGGCAAAGGGTCTGGTCAAGAAGACCCTGGACGGCGTTAAGGTCCTGGGCAACGGCGAGCTGACCAAGGCTCTGACCGTGAAAGCCGCAGCCTATTCCGCTTCTGCCAAAGAGAAAATCGAGAAGGCAGGCGGAAAGGCTGAGGTGATGTAAGGTGTTCCAGACATTCCGTAACGCATGGAAGATCCCCGAGCTTAAAAATCGTCTCCTGTTCACGCTGGCGATCCTCGTGGTGTATCGTCTGGGCAGTGCGATTCCGGTGCCGTTTATCACGAGCTCTGCATTGACGCAGATGTTCTCCAACGGCAACATGCTCGCTTATCTGGATATGATGAGCGGCGGTGCGCTGTCCCGGTGCACGCTCTTCGCGTTAGGTGTGACACCCTATATCAACGCCTCCATCATTGTGCAGCTGCTGACCGTTGCGATCCCCTCGCTGGAGAACCTGGCAAAGGAACCCGACGGACAGACCAAGCTGCAGCAGATCACCCGGTACGCCGGCGGCATCATCGGTCTGGTGATGAGCATTGGCTACTATTTCGTGATCCGCAATATGGGCGCACTGAAGTATACGAGCGGCACGGCCGGTATCTTTACCGCCGTGGTCATCATTGCAACGTTCACCGCGGGTGCTCAGCTGATCACCTGGTGCGGCGAGCAGATCGATGACAAGGGCATTGGCAATGGCCTGTCCCTCCTGATCTTCTCTTCGATCGTTTCCAACTGGTCTTCCCTGTACACGACAGTTGCCGGTCTGCTGACCCGCGCCGCCGCTGGTGAGACCCAGTTCTACATTCTGCTGCCCCTGCTGGTCGTTCTGGCACTGGTCGTGATCGTGTTCATCGTCATTATGACGAACGCTGAGCGCCGTATCACCATCCAGTACGCCAAGCGCGTGGTGGGCCGCAAGCAGATGGGCGGGCAGAACAGCTACCTGCCGCTGAAGCTGAACATGAGCGGTGTCATGCCGATCATCTTCGCTTCCGCTCTGGTCTCGATCCCGGGCACGATCGGCAGCTTTTTGCAGATCGACCAGGCAGCGCATCCGTTCTGGTATGCATTTTTCCATACCTTTAACTACACGTCGCTACTGTACGTCGTCATCTACCTGCTGCTGATCCTGGCCTTTAACTACTTCTATGTGGCCATCCAGTACAACCCTGTTGAGATCGCCAACAATCTGCGCCGCAACAACGGCTCGATCCCCGGCTTCCGCCCCGGCAAGCCGACCAGCGATTTCATCACCCGTACCCTGAACAAGATCACCCTCCTGGGCGCGATCTTCCTGGCAGCGGTGGCTGTACTGCCGATCATTCTGGGCAACCTGACCGGTATGAGCATCCAGCTGGGTGGTACCAGCCTGCTGATCGTGGTTGGTGTGGCGCTTGACACCACCCGCAGCCTCGACAGCTTTATGACGATGCGCAACCACAAGGGCTTCCTGGGCTGATCCCAAACAATTAAAGCACTGATGTGAGAAAGCACTGGAAAGGAGAGTACGCTCGGACTTTTCAGTGCTTTTTTGCTTTGGTGAACCGTTAGTTGGCTCAAACAACATATCCTTGAACCAAGGAAAGGAGAAATCCTATGAATCTGATTCTGTTGGGCGCTCCCGGCGCCGGTAAGGGCACGCAGGCCGAGATCCTCTGCGCAAAGCTGAACATCCCCTCCATCAGCACGGGCAATATCCTCCGCGCTGCTGTCAAGGATGGCACCGAGATGGGCCTGAAAGCCAAGAGCTTTATGGACGCCGGTGCTCTGGTGCCCGATGAAGTCATCATCGGCATCCTGAAAGAGCGTCTGGCTCAGCCGGACTGCGCAAACGGTTTTATCCTGGACGGTGTGCCCCGCACCATCGCACAGGCAGAGGCCATTGAGAAAATGGGCATCCAGATCGACAAGGCTGTGGAGCTGTCCGTGGCCGATGAAGTCATCGTGGAGCGCATGGGCGGCCGCCGCGTCTGCGAGAAGTGCGGCGCAAGCTACCACATCATCAACAAGAAGAGCAAAGTGGAGGGCGTGTGCGACTGCTGCGGCGGCAAGCTGGTCACCCGTAAGGATGACGAGCCCGCCACCGTGCTCGACCGTCTGAAAGCCTATCACGAGCAGACCGAGCCGCTGGTGGCATTCTACAAGGAGCGCAACAAGCTGGCGGTCATCCCGTTCAGCCCGTCCATCGAGGCCACCACGGCAGAAGTGATGAAGGCTTTGGAGGCATAAAAGTGATTCAGATCAAGAATGCGAAAGAACTGGATGGAATGCGCCGGGCCAACGCCCTGAGCGCGGCTGCCCTGAAATATGGCGGAGAGCACATCGAGGCTGGTATGACCACCTGGGAACTGGATAAGATCATCTATGATTTTATCATCAAGCACGGCGGCAAGCCCAACTTCAAGGGCCTGTACGGCTTCCCCGGCACGGCCTGCATCAGCCTGAACGATACCATTATTCATGGTATCCCGTCTCACGACCAGGTCATTCGCCCGGGCGACATCGTCAGCATTGACACCGGCGCCAAGATCGACGGATTCAACGGCGACAATGCCTGCACCTATGCGGTGGGCAAAGTCGATCTCGAAGCACAGCGCCTGATGGATGTGACCAAGGCGGCTCTTTATAAGGGCATCGAGCAGGCCATTGCGGGCAACCGCATTGGCGACATCGGCCAGGCTGTCCAGACCTACTGCGAGGACGCCGGTTTCTCGGTGGTGCGGGAGTTCGTGGGCCACGGCACCGGCCGTGAGCTGCACGAGGACCCCGAAGTGCCCAACTATGGCCACGCAGGCCGCGGCCCGCGTCTGGTGCCGGGCATGACCATTGCCATTGAGCCCATGATCTGCCAGTATGACTGCAAGATCAAGCAGCTGAGCGATGGCTGGACGGTCAAGACCAAGGACGGCGGCCTGGCTGCCCACTTTGAGCACTCCATCGCCATCCTGAAAGACCACACCGAGATCATGACCCGTTTCTGGGATGATCCGGATTTCGACCCGGAGAAGTTCTCCTTGAAATAAGCTTTGCAGGCAGCAAACGAGTCTGACTTTGTGCAAATCTGCCAAGTTTTTGTGAAAAAATTTGTTTTACGCGGTGCAAGCGCGCAAAACGGAACCGGAATTTCCGCCTCCGAAACGAGGCGGAAATTTTTATCGGAAATACGGAAAAAAGTACTTGCAAAATGGCGGCGAAAGGTGTATAATCTATAAATGGCCGTGGCAGCCAGATGCTTTCTCGGTGGACAGGGATTTTCTGCCCACTTTGCGGATTTTGTGCCGCAGGAGAAGAAGTATGTGGCTTTCATCGCCGCCTGTCCGTCCCTACACGACAAACTGAGCAGATCCAAATGAGGAGGCAAATAGCTTGTCTAAAGAAGACGTCATCGAAATCGAAGGCATCGTGCGTGAAGCCATGCCCAACGCCATCTTCAAGGTGGAAATGTTGAGCGAGGATAAGAACACCGGGAAGCTCACACCCAGTGGGCACGTCCTCTTAGCGCACATCTCCGGCAAGCTCCGGACCAATTTCATCCGAATCCTGCCCGGGGACAAGGTCACCGTCGAAATGTCGCCCTATGATCTTTCAAAGGGCCGCATCACCTGGCGCTCCAAATAAGCACCAGGGTATCAACCAAAAGGAGGTTCAACATCATGAAGGTCAAGCCTTCCGTGAAACCCATCTGCGAAAAGTGCAAGGTCATCCGCCGCAAAGGCCGCGTGATGGTCATTTGCCAGAACCCCAAGCATAAGCAGCGCCAGGGCTAATTCGGGCGCCTGGGGGTCAAGTGCGTAGAGTCCCGGCGCAGACCCCGACACGGACATGGGATGATTTTTGGAGGAAACTACTATGGCACGTATTGCCGGCGTTGACCTGCCCCGCGAGAAGCGCGTTCAGGTGGGTCTCACCTACGTTTACGGTATCGGTCAGACCACTGCGAACAAGATCCTGGAAGCAACTGGCATCAACCCCGATACCCGCGTCAAGGACCTGACTCTGGAAGAAGAGGCTAAGATCCGTGACTACATCGATCAGGCGAACATCATCGTTGAGGGCGACCTGCGCCGCAACGTTGCTCTGGACATCAAGCGCCTGGTTGAGATCCAGTCTTTCCGTGGCACTCGCCATCGCAAGAATCTGCCCTGCCGCGGCCAGCGCACCAAGACCAATGCACGTACCTGCAAGGGCCCGAAGCGCACTGTCGCTAACAAGAAGAAGTAAGGAGGATTTGAGAAATGGCAAGTGCAAATAACGCCAAAAAGGGCGCAAATGTCCGCATGAAGCGGAAAGAGCGCAAGAACATTGCTGCTGGTCAGGCTCATATCCAGTCTACCTTCAACAATACTGTTGTTACCATCACCGACCTGCAGGGTAATGCAGTGTCCTGGTGCTCCTCTGGCTCCCTGAACTTCCGTGGCAGCCGCAAGAGCACCCCGTTTGCAGCCCAGTCTGCTGCTGAGACCGCAGCTAAGGTTGCTATCGAGCATGGCATGAAGACTGTTGAAGTCTACGTCAAGGGCCCCGGCGCTGGCCGTGAGTCCGCTATCCGCGCGCTGCAGGCTACCGGCCTGGAAGTCACCCTGATCAAGGACGTGACTCCTATCCCCCACAACGGCTGCCGTCCCCCGAAGCGCCGTCGTGTCTGATCGAAGGAGGAAATTGAATTATGGCAAAGAATACGCAGCCTATCGCAAAGCGTTGCAAGGCCCTGGGCATTTCTCCTGCGGTCATGGGCTATGCAAAGAAGAATACTACCCGCAACTCCAATGGCAACATGCGCAAGAAGCAGTCTGAGTACGCATCTCAGCTGAAAGAGAAGCAGAAGGTCAAGTTCATCTACGGCGTTCTGGAGAAGCAGTTCCACAATGCTTACCAGCGCGCTGAGGCTCGCCCCGGCAAGACCGGTGAGAACCTGCTCCAGATCATGGAGTGCCGCCTGGACAACGTCGTGTTCCGCCTGGGCTTTGCTCAGACCCGCCGCGACGCTCGCCAGCTGGTGAGCCACGCTCACTTCACCGTCAATGGCAAGAAGGTCAACATCCCCTCTTACCAGGTCAAGGCCGGTGACGTGATCGAAGTGCGTGAGTCCAGCCGCTCCTCTGCAAAGTTTGCAAAGCTGACTGGCCCCGAGGCTCCCGTTGTGGCTCTGCCCTCCTGGCTGAACCGCGAGACCGGCTCCCTGAAGGGCGTCGTCACCAAGCTCCCCGAGCGCAGCGACATCGACTACGAAGTTGCAGAGCACCTCATCGTCGAGCTGTACTCCAAGTAATCCATTAAGAAGGCTGGGCCTCCTTTGTGGAGGACTATCTTTCGCATTCTTTTCTTTGAAAGAATTTAATAATGGGCCGATGAGTACATCGGTTTGACAAGGAGGGCATAGATATGATGGAGATTGAACGTCCCAAAATCGAAACGGCAAGCCTGTCTCCGGACGGCCGCTATGGCAAGTTCGTGGCAGAACCTCTGGAGCGTGGCTTTGGCATCACACTGGGCAACAGCCTGCGTCGTGTGCTTCTTTCCTCTCTGCCCGGTGTCGCCGTGACCAGCGTCAAGATCGACGGCGTTGTTCACGAGTTCTCCACCATTGAGGGCGTCAAGGAAGACGTTACCGAAATTGTCCTGAACCTGAAAGGTATTGCTGCAAAGCTGTACACCGATGGTCCGAAGACAGTGCGTGTTGAGGCAGTGGGCCCCTGTGAGGTCACCGCCGACAACATCAAGCAGGGCGACGATATTGAGATCCTGAACCCTGAATGGCACATTGCGACCCTGGGCGAGGGCGGCAAGCTCGTCATGGAGCTCACTTTCGACAAAGGCCGCGGCTATGTGCCGGCTGAGCGCAACAAACAGGCCATCGTCGAGAAGAACGATATCAACACTCTTCCCGTCGATAGCATTTACACCCCCGTGCTCAAGGTGAATTACAACGTTGAGAGCACCCGTGTTGGCCAGGCGATTGATTACGACAAGCTGACCATTGAGGTTTGGACCGATGGCACGATCAATGCGCAGGAGGCCGTTTCTCTGGCTGCCCGCGTGCTGACCGAGCACCTGAACCTGTTTGTCAACCTGTCCGATGAGGCCGCTGGCACCGAAATCATGGTGGAGAAGACCAACGACGACAAGGAAAAGGCTCTGGAGATGACCATTGAAGAGCTGGATCTGAGCGTCCGTTCGTTCAACTGCCTGAAGCGTGCCGGTATCAACACGGTGGAGGATCTGGTCAGCAAGAGCGAGGACGAGATGATGAAAGTCCGTAACCTCGGCCGCAAGAGCCTCGAGGAAGTCATGGCAAAGCTGGACTCCCTGGGCTTTAAGCTGAACACAGATGATGAGTAACTAAAATAATTAAGGAGTGAAACGGGATGCCCGGTACCAGAAAGCTCGGTAGAACCAGCGACAGCCGCAACGCTATGATGCGCGCTATGGTTACCTACCTGTTAGAGAATGGCAAGATTGAGACCACTGTCACTCGCGCTAAGGACGTTCGTTCCATGGCCGAGAAGATGATCACCCTGGGTAAGGCCAGCGACCTGCACACCAAGCGTCAGGTCTACGCCTACATCACCAAGGAAGATGTTGCAAAGAAGCTGTTTGATGAGATCAGCCCCAAGTACGCTGACCGCAACGGCGGCTACACCCGCATCATCAAGATCGGCGCTCGCCGCGGCGACGCAGCTGAGATGGCAGTTCTGGAGCTCGTCTGATCGACTCTGACTGTTTAAACAGTGTACAAAACGCTCTCTCCCAGTTGGGAGGGGGCGTTTTTTGTGTCTCAGCGGCGGCAAAGGGAGGAGGCTGTTCCCGGAAAGTTCACGGAATGACTCTTGGATTTACCCCCGCCGCGTGTTATACTGAATACTGTATGATTCGGGAAATTTTCCACGGAGGGAGGAGAGGACCGTTGAAAAAGCTGGGTCGACTGCTGGCGGTCTGTGCACTGCTGGGCCTGCTGCTGACGGGCTGCAACATGCCGCTGGAGGAAAACCGGCAGGTGGAAGACCTGCTCCGCGCGCCGCAGCTGGCGGGCGATTACGGCGCCCTGCAGTCCGCGCTGAACGACTGGCTGGGGGAGAGCGCACAGCTCAAGTACCCGCTGCAGGGCGAGCTGCTCTCTCCGTTCGTTTTGCAGGATCTTGATGGCGACGGGGTGCAGGATGCCGCCGTGTTTTACACCACAGCCCAGAGCACCAATGTCTGCATCGCAATTTTGCAGAAAGATGCCGAGGGCAACTGGGAAGTGCGGCAGAATCTGGAGGGCCTGGCGGATACGGTAGATACCGTCCGGCTGGCGCGGTTACAGGCAGGAGGTTCCACCCAGCTGGTGGTGGGCTATGTGGCCTCCCGGGGAGACAACTATCTGGCGGTTTACTCCTATGAGGATGGGGAGCTCTCCGCCATCCTCGAACAATCCTATGAGCAGTACCTCGTGGAAGATATCACGGGCGGAGGCAATCAGGACCTGATTCTGATGTCCACGCTGGAAGATGGCGGGGTGCAGATCGAGCTGCTGACCGTGGACCGGGATGGTTCGTTCCAGCAGGTGGCGGTCATGGGCCTCTCGGCGGATAAATTCTCCGGCTGTGCTTCGGTGGCGGCCGGCGTCGGAGCGGATGGAAAGCGTTATCTGGTGCTGGACGGCTGGACCGGTATTTCCGGCAACAATCTGGCCACGGTCCTCCTCCACTTTGATGAGGAGAGCCAGCAGATGATCCCCGCCGACCAGATCAGCACGCAGGAGCTGTACAACGAATCCCTGCGCAACGTGTCCACTCTGGTGAGCCGGGATCTGGATGGCAACGGCACGGTGGAGATTCCCACCCAGCCGGATGAGGCGGGCCTGCTGAATATGAGCCAGAGCCGCCGGATGGATTTTATCGTCTGGATGGACTACACCAGCCCGGACCCCAAAAAGAGTTTTGGTCTGCTGGACGAGGAGACCAACTGCTATATCGAGCTGCCCATGGAATGGGAGGGCAACCTGATGCTGACCGACAGCACCGAGGTAGAGGGAGCCGTAGAGCTGCGCACCGTAGACGAGAACAAGCTGGTGTTGACGGTGCGGCTGGCTTCCAACAGCGCCAATGCGGCGGGCTGGACCCGGCTGGGCATGGTGGCGTCCCGCCAGATGCAGGCCAAATTTGGCCCCGATGTGACCATTGCGGACGAGACCTATCGGTTGTCCCGCTCGCTGCATCGCTTGAACTAGCCCTCCCGGCCAAAGCCGGATCGGTTCTGCCCGCTCTCCCAGAGGGAGAGCCCTTGGCAAAAGGGGCAGCATTGCGCGGAACGAAAAAGGCGGAATCAAACGGAAATTTATCAACAAAACGGAGGATATGATGGTAAAAGTACTTGTTGTAGAGGACGAAGCCAGCATCCGCGAGATGATCGCGCTGAACCTGCGGCTGGCCGGAATGGAAGCAGTAGAGGCCGACAGCGCCGAAGCGGCACTTCCTCTGCTGGAACAGCGGCCCGGCTGCGACGCGGCCATCCTGGATGTGATGCTGCCAGGGATGAATGGCTTCTCGCTCTGCGAGACCATCCGCCGCACCGATCAGAAGATCGGCATTATCATTCTGAGCGCCAAGGGGCAGGAGCAGGATAAGATCCGCGGCCTGTCCATCGGTGCCGATGACTATATGACCAAACCGTTCAGCGTCAGTGAGCTGCTGGCCCGGGTGGAGGCGCTCTGCCGCCGTGTGGGCCGCTCGGCTGGGAACGATGCCGGGGAGAATGCCCTGTCCTCGCTCGTCAGCGGCAGCTTTGTGCTGGACGAGAACCGTCGTGTGCTGCTCAAGGCAGGCAAGCCCATTGAGCTGACTCAGGTGGAGTTCCAGATCATGGAGCTGTTCTTCCGCAACCCCGGTGTGGCGCTGGTGCGGGAACGCATCCTGAAAGGCGTCTGGGGAGAAAACTACTTCGGCGATGTGAAGATCGTGGATGTGAACATCCGCCGCCTCCGGATGAAAGTGGAGGACGAGCCCAGCCACCCCACCCATATCCTGACGGTGTGGGGCTATGGCTACCGGTGGGAGGAGTAAACCTCTCAGTCAAAGTCGAACGGCTTTGCCAGCTGCTCCCCTTTCGGCACTTGCGTGCCACCTCCCCCGGCCGGGGGAGTCTTTCCTGTCAGGGGAGCCTTTGGCAGGTCGGGAAACGGATACGAAACCAAAAAAGTTTTTTTAAAATGTAAAATGCCGGGCCCTGCAATCAAGGGCGGCAAACTGGAAAGGAGGAAAATGCCAATGCGAAGCGGGATCACCCGCCGGTGGCTGCGGGGCAACCTGCTGCTGACGGTGCTGCTGCTGGTGCTGGTGGAGGGAATGTTCCTCTACAGCTACACCCGCAGCTACTACAACGGCGTGCAGCAGACCATGGTGCGGCGGTTTTCTTCCATCACGGGACAGCTCAAGATGTATACGGGCGACACGGCCCAGAAAGCTTCCGCCAGCCGCAGTGTGGCGCTCCGCCGGATGGTGGAGCAGTTTTCCGATAAGGACAAATACGAGTTTATGCTGCTGGACAGCTACGGCGGCGTCATTGCGTCCTCCAGCGGCACGGACGCTGACGGCATCGTGACCCAGAGCGATTTTGAGCAGGCACAGGATGCTGTGGACGGCATGGGGGTGGCCCTCTACAAGACCCAGAGCGGGGAACAGGTCATGTCCGTCTGTTATCTGGTGCCCTACGCGGCGGAGGACGTGGCGGCCATGCGGCTGGTGACCAGTATGACGCTGGTGACACGGCAGCTCAAGAATGCCATTGCCGTCAGTGGGGTCATCGTGCTGGCGATCCTGGTGTTTACGGTGATGTCGGGCCTGTACTTTGTGCGGAGCATCGTGGTGCCGCTGGGCCAGGTGGAACGGACGGCCGCCTCCATCGCCCGGGGGGAGCTGGATGTCCGCCTGCCCGTGACCGGCGACCAGCGGGACGAGGTGGACCGGCTGCGCGGTACCATCAACCAGATGGCCGAGGGGCTGGAAGAGACCGAGAAGATGAAAAACGAGTTCATCAGCTCGGTCTCCCATGAGCTGCGCACGCCGCTCACCTCGATCCGGGGCTGGGTGGAGACCCTGCGCGCCCTGAATGACCCTGCCGACGAGAATTACCGCAAGGGTTTGGAGATCATCAACAACGAGACGGTCCGCCTGTACAACATGGTGGAGGAGCTGCTGGATTTCAGCCGTCTGCAGAACGGCCGCATCCAGATGAACAACCACCCGCTGGATCTGGTGGCCGAGCTGACCGATGCCGTCCTCTTCTGCGAGGCACGCATCCGGCAGGAGGGGATGGTCCTCTCCTATACCGAACCGGAGGAAATGATCCCGGTCTATGCCGACCCGGACCGCCTGCGGCAGGTCTTTATCAACATATTGGACAACGCCATCAAGTATTCGGCCCCCGGCGGGCGGATCACCGTCAAGCTCTGGAAAGGCCAGTACAAGGCGTTTATTGAGATCATTGACCAGGGCCGTGGCATCCCGCCGGAAGACCTGGAAAATGTCAAGACCAAGTTTTACAAGGGCAGCAACTCGGTACGGGGCAGCGGCATTGGGCTGGCGCTGGTGGATTCCATCATGACGGCGCTGGACGGTACGCTGGACATCAAGAGCACCCTGGGCCGCGGCACCGTGGTCACACTGGGACTGCCGCTCTATCAAAAATAAATCTTACAGGAGAACTCCATGAATCAACCCAACAAGGAACGCTTTAAAACAAGTGTGGGCGGGCAGGCACTGATGGAAGGCATCATGATGCGGGGCCCCAAGAAGATTTGCTGCGCCGTGCGCAAGCCGGACGGCACCATTGAGACCAAGCTGGAAGATACCCCTACCCACGGCATCTGGACAAAAATTCCTCTCGTGCGGGGTGCCATCTCGATGGTCGAGAGCCTCATCATGGGCTACCGCTACATGATGTACTCGGCACAGGTGAGCATGGGCGACGACTATGACGCCGAGGCCGAGGAATCCGCCTTTGAAAAATGGGTGGGCGACCATCTGGGCAAAAAGGCCGAGGACATTCTGCTGGCGGCGGCTGCCGTGGTGGGCGGCCTGTTTGCCATCCTGCTCTTTACCGTGCTGCCCACGGTGCTGGTAGGCGGGCTGAATCATCTGGTGCCGCTGGGCCGCTGGGGCAAAGTCATCCTCGAAGCGGTGCTCAAGGTGGGCATCTTTTTGACGTACATGGGAGCCATCTCCAAGATGAAAGAGATCCACCGGGTGTTTGAGTACCACGGGGCCGAGCACAAGACCATCGCCTGCTATGAGGCGGGCGACCCGCTCACTGTGGAGAATGTGCGCAAGTACACCCGGTTCCACCCCCGCTGCGGCACCAGTTTCTTGATCCTGGTGGTCATCGTCAGCGTGTTCCTGTACAGTGTGCTGCCCTGGTCCAGCACCGGGCTGCGGGTGGTGTTCAAGCTGCTGCTCCTGCCGGTGGTCATGGGCATCAGCTATGAGCTGCTCAAGTGGTGTGGCCGCTCGGACAACATCGCCACCCGGATCATCCGACAGCCGGGTATCTGGGTGCAGCACCTGACCGTGTTTGAGCCGGACGACAGTATGATCGAAGTGGCCATTGCAGCCGTGACGCCTGTTCTGCCCGAGAATCCGGAGGACGGCAAATGGTAAACGCGGGAATGCAGCCCCGGGAGACCCTGCGGGAGGTGGAAGCCCGCCTGACCGCTGCAGGCTGCCCGGATGCGGATTTTGACGCCGGGGAGCTGTTCCGGCTGGTGACAGGGCAGGACGCCCGGCTGGCGGACAGGCCCCTGACCGCGGAACAAGCCGCAAAGCTGGAAGCCCTGACGGCCCGGCGGGCGACCCGGGAGCCGCTGCAATACCTTTGCGGCAGCTGGCCGTTCCTGGATTTTGAGCTGGCGGTGGGCCCCGGCGTGCTCTGCCCCCGGGCCGACACGGAGGTAGTGGCGGAAGCTGCCGCTCAGATGCTGGCAGGGGTACAAGCGCCCAAAGTGCTGGACCTCTGTGCCGGCACCGGCTGTCTGGGGCTGGGGGTCAAACGCTTCTGCCCGGAAGCGGACGTCACCTGCGTGGAAAAGAGCCCGGAGGCGTTCCGATACTTAAAGAAGAATGCCGTCTCGGCGCTGAAACAGGGGACGGCGCGGGCCGTGGAGGGGGACTTGTTCCACTACTGGCAAGGCCTGCCGGAGGGGGAGCTGGACCTCATCGTTTCCAACCCGCCCTACCTGACCGCCGCCGAGATGCAGCAATTGCAGCCCGAGGTGGCCCGGGAACCGGCCATGGCGTTGGAAGCCGGGGAGGACGGGCTGGTATTTTACCGCGCCCTTGCGGAACACTACCAGAACGCCCTGCGGCCCGGCGGAGCACTGGCGCTGGAGATCGGCTGGCAGCAGCGGGAAGCGGTAACTGCCCTGCTGGCGGCAAACGGCTGGGTGGACATCGCCTGCCGCAAGGACTACGGCGGCAACGACCGGTGCATTCTGGCCCGGAGATCGTACCCATAAAATTGCAAAAATAGAACAACTTCTTGTTGTAATATCCTGGATTTGTGGTATACTAAGAGAGAAATGAGAAGAAGCGCCCGTGTCCGACGGGCTTTGAGAGCAAAGGAGCAAATCTATGGCGAAAAATCAGAACACCGCGGTCGCTTCGGCCACCCAGAAGATCGAGCCGGGCGCAAAGAAAGACGCGCTGGCCACTGCCCTGGCCCAGATCGAAAAGCAGTTTGGCAAGGGCGCCATCATGAAGCTGGGCGACAACACCGCCATGCAGGTGGATGCCATCTCCACAGGCAGCCTGGGCCTGGACCTGGCGCTGGGCGTGGGCGGTGTGCCCCGCGGCCGTATCATCGAGGTGTTTGGACCGGAATCCAGTGGTAAGACCACGCTGGCCCTCCACATCCTGGCCGAAGCCCAGAAAAAGGGCGGCGAAGTGGCCTTTATCGACGTCGAGCACGCACTGGACCCGGCCTATGCCGAGGCACTGGGCGTGAACATCAACGAGCTGCTGGTCAGCCAGCCGGATACCGGCGAGCAGGCCATGGAGATCTGTGAGGCACTGGTGCGCTCCGGTGCCATCGACGCCATTGTGGTGGACTCGGTGGCCGCCATGGTCCCCCGTGCCGAGATCGAGGGCGAGATGGGCGACAGCCATGTGGGCCTGCAGGCCCGCCTGATGAGCCAGGCCATGCGTAAGCTGACCAGCGTCATCGGCAAGACCAACACGGTTTGCGTCTTCATCAACCAGCTGCGTGAAAAAGTGGGCATCGTCTACGGCAACCCCGAAGTCACCACGGGCGGCCGCGCGCTGAAGTATTATTCCTCTGTCCGGATTGATATCCGCCGTGTGGAGGGCCTGAAAGATTCCTCCGGCCAGTTCATCGGCAACCACACCCGCGCCAAGATCGTCAAGAACAAGGTGGCTCCTCCGTTCCGTGAGGCCGAGTTCGACATCATGTTCGGCGAGGGAATCTCCAAGATGAGCGAGCTGATCGATGTGGGTGTCAAGCTGGGCATCGTGCAGAAGAGCGGCGCATGGTTCAACTATGGCGACATCCGCCTGGGCCAGGGCCGCGACAACGCAAAGCAGTTCCTCAAGGACAACCCTGAGATCGCCAACGACATCGAGGGCCAGATCCGTGCCAATGCCGATAAGCTCTATGCCACCCGCCGCCCGGTGAGCAAACCGGCCCCTGCCGCTGCTCCCGCCGAAAAGGCTGGCGAAGCCGCACCGGCCAAGGAGCCGGTGGTCAAGGCTCCCACCCGCAGCAGCGAGAGTGAGCTGGATATCATGGTGGAAGACTGATGTCTTTTGGCTATCAAAAGCGCCGTCCGCTGACGGAGGAGGAAAAATCCTCCGATGTAGCCAAGGCCCGTGCCCGGGCACTGGAAACGCTGGCCGCGCAGGAAGTCTCCTCCGGCCAGCTGTATGAGCGGCTCTGCCGCCGCTTTACCGAGCAGGCCGCCGCCGAGGTGGTGGCCGAGATGGTCCAGCGGGAGTATGTCAACGACGAACGCTACGCGGAGGCCCGGGCCCACAGCCTGCTGGCCGCCCGCAAGAGCCGCCGGGCCGCGGCCCGGAACCTGCGCCAGAAAGGCCTGAGCGCCCAGCAGGTAGCAGTAGCGCTGGAGGCGGTCTACGCCCCGGATGAAGAGGGTGAGAACCCGGAGCTTTCTGCTGCCGTGGCGCTGGTGGAGAGCCGCTACCGCCCGAAGCTTGCCATGGGCCGGCGCGACTTGGTCGTGGCGGCCCTGCAGCGGCGCGGTTTTGCGTATGCGGTCGTGAAAGAAGCCATCAAGAGAGTAGAAGAAGAATAACCCCCAACTAGGAAAGAGAGTATTATCCCCTATGAAAATTGCGTGTATTTCCCTTGGCTGCCCCAAAAACCAGGTCGATCTGGACGGCATGGTGCATATCCTGCTGTCGGCGGGCCACGAGACGGTGGCCGACCTGGGCGAGGCCGATGTGATCCTGGTCAACACCTGCGGCTTCATTGAGAGCGCCAAGACCGAAGCCATCGAGAATATCCTCGAGGCCTGTTCCTACAAGCAGGCAAACCCCAACCTGAAAGTCATTGTGACCGGCTGCCTGGCGGAGCGCTACCGCAGCCAGATCGAGGAAGAGATCCCTGAGGTGGACGCCGTGGTGGGCTGTGCCTCCAACAAGGCCATTGATTCCATCGTGGCACGGCTTTTCAACGGTGAGGATCATCTGGAAAGCTACGGCCTCAAGAAAGATTTCCCGCTGGGCGGCAAGCGCGTCATCGGCACGCCTGCCCACTATGCGTACTTAAAAATCGCCGAGGGCTGCAACAACCGCTGCCACTACTGCGCCATCCCCGCCATCCGCGGCCCGCTGCGCAGCCGTGACATGGCCGACTGTGTGGCCGAGGCCCGCTGGCTGGCCGGTGAGGGCGTGAAAGAACTCATCATCGTGGCCCAGGACCCCACTGCCTACGGCGAGGACTGGGGCAAGCCGGGCAGCATCTGTGAGCTGCTGGACAAGCTGAACAAGATCAACGGCATTGAGTGGATCCGCATTATGTACGCTTACCCGGAGCGGATCACCGATGACTTCATCGCCGCCATGAAGCGGAATGAGAAAGTACTGCCCTACCTCGACCTGCCCATCCAGCACTGCAACGATGTCATCCTCAAGAACATGAACCGCCGCTCCAACCGGGCAGAGCTGCTGGAGGTCATTGGAAAACTGCGCCGCGAGATCCCCGGCATCACCCTGCGCACCACCCTGATCGCGGGCTTCCCCGGCGAGACCGAGGAGCAGTTTGAGGATCTGTGCAACTTCGTCAAAGAGGTCCGCTTCGACCGTCTGGGCTGCTTTGCCTACTCGGCAGAGGAGAACACCGTGGCCGCCAGGATGGAGAACCAGATCGAGCAGGAGGTCAAGGAGCGCCGGGCCGAGCTGGTCATGCAGATCCAGACCGGCATCATGGCCCAGAAGCAGGCCGAGAAAGTGGGCCAGACCGTCCATGTCCTCTGTGATGGCATCGACGAGGAAAACGGCCTCTACCTCTGCCGCACGGCAGGCGATGCCCCCGAGGTGGACGGCAATGTCTGCGTCTCCAGCGAGGAACCGTTGTATCCGGGCGAGTTTTATGATATCCTTGTAGAGGACAGTGATCTTTACGATCTGTATGGCACTGTCGTAAAATAATGAATTGGAGGATTTTTTTATGAATCTGCCCAACAAACTGACCCTGACCCGCATTATTCTGGTCCCGGTTTTCATGATCTTTGTCTCGCTGAGTCAGTACATGACCCCGAGCTATAATCCGCGGTGGTATCTCATTGCAGGTATCATTTTTGCGGTGGCCAGCTTCACCGATTACCTGGACGGCCACTTGGCCCGCAAGTGGCACATGGTGACCGACTTTGGCAAGTTTGCCGACCCGCTGGCCGACAAGCTGCTGACCACCGTGGCGTTCCTCTACATGATGCGGGACGGCGTGTGCAGCCCTGTGGTGCTCTGCATCATCCTGGCCCGGGAGTTTGCCGTCTCCGGCCTGCGGATGGTGGCGGCTGGTGCCAAGGACGGCAAGGTGATCGCCGCCAACATGTGGGGCAAGGTGAAGACCGTGCTCCAGATGCTGACCATCATCTTCTATTATTTCAGCGTTTCCCTGACCGGGAATGTACTGGGAGCAGACTGTGCATTCGTTGCCCACTGGCTGTGCTGGCTGGTGGCAGTGGTCACGGCCGTTTCCGGCATCAAGTACCTGTGGGACAACCGCAGCTTCATCAACACGGCAAAATAAGATGAAAGAAAAGCTCTGGGCGTTCTGCCGCAAGCTCATCTCGCTGGCGCTGAACCTTTCCATCATCTATATGGAGACCATTGCCATGCCCATCAGCTGGGATTATGGCCATGAGCTGGTCTTTACCATGTACACGGAGCTGTCCAACATGTTCAACGTTGCGGTCTGCGCGCTGGTGGCCCTGTGCCAGGTACTCGATCTTTTCACCGGGCGGGAGCTGCCCCGCTGGGTCAAACAGCTCAAATTCTGGTCCACCAGCTGCCTGACCATGACGTTCCTGACGGTGGTGTTCATTCTGGCTCCCATGTACGAGGATGGCAACGGCTGGTACATCATGCTGTTTACGGGCTCCATGCTCTACCATCACTTCCTCAACCCGGTGGTGGCCATGGTGTCGTTCCTGCTGTTTGAGCGGGAGCCCCGGCTGCCGCTGGCCAGTGTGCCGCTGGCGCTGGTGCCTACCATCGTCTATGGCGTCTACGACCTGTGGGGCAACATCACGGGCCGCATCGACGGGCCCTACCCCTTTATGCGGGTATACGACCAGACCATTCAGGAGAGCCTGATGTGGTTCGCCATCATCCTGGGCACCAACCTCCTGTATGCCTTTGTGCTCTGGTGGCTGGGCGGCAACGGCAAAAAACACCGCAAAAAAGGCCCGAAACTGGAATTTGTGGGCTGAAAATTACTCTATGGAACCAAAAAGCGGGTGCATCGCAAGATGCACTCGCTTTTTGTATCCGGAAATCAGAGGAGCGGGATACCGGCCTTTTCGCAGGCGGAACGGGTCTCCGCGTCCCAGACGCTGGCCTGGACTTCGCCGATATGGACGCTGCCCAGCAGCAGCATGCACAGGCGGCTCTGGCCGATGCCGCCGCCGATGGTGTAGGGCAGCTCGCCTGCCAGCACTGCCTTGTGGAACGGCAGGGCCCGGCGGTCATCGCAGCCAGCCATGGTCAGCTGCTTGTCCATGCTCTCGGGGCTGACGCGGATGCCCATGCTGCTCAGCTCATAGCTGCACTGCAGCGGCTCGTTCCAGAACAGCAGGTCGCCGTTCAGGTCCCAGTCGTCATAGTCGGGGGCGCGGCCATCATGGGGCTTGCCGCTCTTGAGCGGGGCACCGATCTTCATGAGGAACGTGGTGCCGTTTTCCTTGACAAATGCGTTCTCCCGCTCTTTCGGGGTCAGGTCCGGGTACTTGTCTTCCAGCTCCTGGGTGGTGATGAACGTGACATTGGGGGTGTGCAGGGGCAGGTCCTGCAGCTGGGGGAACATGGCGTGGAGGTTCATCTCGGTGGCGCAGACAGCGGACACGATGGAGCGGACCACGTTTTTCAGATACGCCTCGGTGCGGTCCTCCTCCCGGATGACCTTTTCCCAGTCCCACTGGTCCACGTAGACGGAGTGGAGGTTGTCCAGGTCCTCGTCCCGGCGGATGGCGTTCATATCACAGTACAGGCCCTTGCCCACCCGGAAGCCGTAATCCTTGAGGGCCTTGCGCTTCCACTTTGCCAGCGACTGGACCACCTGTGCTTCAATGCCGCCGTCTTTCATATCGAAGGTGACTTTCCGCTCGACGCCGTTCAGGTCGTCGTTCAGGCCGGTAGAGGCCTCCACGAAGAGCGGCGCGGACACGCGGTAGAGATTCAGCGTGGCGCACAGGGTGTCGGCAAACAGCCGCTTCACCGTGCCAATGGCGCGCTGGGTGTCGTACAGGTTCAGTGCGGGCGTATAGTTTGCGGGAATGATCGTTTTGCTCATAAGGAACCCCCTCTTTTTGCGCTCCCGGCAGCCGAGTGCCGCCCGGGCAGCAGCTTTCCCTTTAATAAAGTAAATTATGGCACAACTTGCAGACGATGTAAAGGGGAATGGGCGAAAAAACCCTGCCGCCTTGACTTCCGCTTGGCATCCCGCTATAATAAAAACTGTAAAAGGACAAATGCGTTTACCCGGGCAGAGTAGCGCGGCATCCGTCTGTGCAGAGAGAACAGGCCATTGGCTGGGAGCCTGTTTGCAGACCGCTGTGTAAAGTGCGCCCGGGCAGCACGCTGTGGGAAAATGCAGTATCACAGCGCGGCAGGCCGCCGTTACCGGCTTTGAGCGACAAACCGGAGTGGAACCGCGATTGATTGAAAAACCGCCTCCGTTGCTGTACATTGGGTGCAGCAACGGAGGCTTTTTTGATGCCCTTTCGGGCTGCGCGGCTCTGGGTTGTCCCACAAAAAGGAGTATGTCATTATGCAGATCTTTAACACCCTGACCCGCCAGAAAGAAGAGTTCGTGCCGCAGGTGCCGGGCGAGTACCGCATCTATGTCTGCGGCCCCACCGTTTACAACTATATCCACATCGGCAATGCCCGCCCGCTGATCGTGTTTGACACCCTGCGCCGCTACCTGGAGTACCGGGGCAACAAGGTCCTCTACGTTTCCAACATTACGGATATCGACGACAAGCTCATCAAAAAGGGCCAGGAAGAGGGCACTTCCATGAAAGAAGTGGCCCAGCGCTTTGAGGCCGAGTACCTCAAGGACGCCGCCGGCCTCAACTGCAAAAAGCCCACCGTCCAGCCCCGCGCCACCGAGCACATCCAGCAGATCCTTGATATCGTCAAGGACCTGATCGACTCCGGCCACGCTTACGTTGCCAAGAACGGCGATGTCTATTTCCGCGTCAAGAGCGACCCCGAGTACGGCAAACTGAGCCACCTGAAGCTGGACGATCTGGAGAGCGGTAACCGGGAGCTGCGCAGCCAGATGGACGATGACCTGAAAGAAGACCCGGCGGACTTTGCCGTCTGGAAAGCAGCCAAGCCCGGTGAGCCTGCCTGGGAGAGCCCCTACGGCATGGGCCGTCCGGGCTGGCACATTGAGTGCAGCGCCATGAGCCGCACCCACCTGGGCAAGACCATTGACCTCCACTGCGGCGGTCAGGACCTGATTTTCCCCCACCACGAGAACGAGATCGCCCAGAGCGAGTGCGCCAACGGCTGCACCTTTGCCCGCTACTGGATGCACAATGGCTTCATCAATGTGGACAACCAGAAGATGTCCAAGAGCCTGCACAACTTCTTCACCGTGCGGGATGTGGCCAACCTCTATGGCTACGAGCCCATCCGTTACTTCATGCTGACGGCCGGCTACCGGATGCCGCTGAACTACACCGTGGACCTCATTGAGAGCTGCAAGAACAGCCTGGAGCGCCTGTACACCTGCCGTGAGAATCTGGATTTTGCCCTGAGCAAGAGCGAGTTCGGTACCGACGAGACCCTGACCGTCAAGGCGGAAGAGGCCCGCAAGAAGTTCTGCACCGCGATGGACGACGACCTGAACACTCCCGATGCACTGGCTGCTGTGTTTGACCTGGTCAAGGAGATCAACACCCTGTCCGCAGCCTCCAGCAAAAAGGCATTGGAAGCTGCTGCCGCTGCCTTTGATGAGATCACCGGTGTGCTGGGCCTGATGTACAACCGCAAAAAGGACGAGGTGCCCGCAGAGGTGACCGAGCTGGTGGAACAGCGTGCTGCCGCCAAGAAAGCCAAGGACTGGGCGACCGCTGACGCCATCCGTGCACGGCTGACCGAGATGGGCTGGGCGGTCAAGGATACCGCACAGGGCCCGCAGCTGTCCAAACTGTAAGAAAAAGAAGAACAATTTTTCTCTGACCCGCTGATGTTCCCACCAGCGGGTCTTTTTGTGGGAAAGACTGGGCGAACCTGCCACAAAGTGGAAAAATAATGGAAAGCCGCGGATTTTGGGAAAATTTGTTTACTTTTGGCGGCAAAGAGGCGTATAATAAAAATATCTATGGATACAGAGGAGCCCGCGCATGGAATCCGCGGGAGATTGTGAGAACATCAGAATGAAGCGTCTTTTCAAACGAATCACGGCACTGGCCAGCGCCGCGGCACTGACGTTGAGCCTGGCTGCCTGCGGGGGCAGCGCGGTGTCCGGACCGAAGAACACGGCACCGACGAACGCCAAGCCGGTGACCATTACGGTATGGAGCTACTACAACGGCGACCAGCTGGAAACATTCAGCAAGCTGGTGGATGAGTTCAACGCCACGGTGGGCAAGGAGCAGAACATCACGGTGGAAGCTTCCAGCCAGGGCAGCGTCAACGATCTGGAGACCAATGTGCTGGCCGCAGCCGAGGGCAAGGTGGGGGCTGCAGAGATGCCCAATATCTTCTCCGCTTATGCCGACACCTGCTATGCCGTGGACCAGATGGGCCTTGTGGCTGACCTGAGCGGCTACCTGACCGACGAGGAAAAAGCGGCGTTCCCGGAGAGCTATCTCACCGAGGGCGACTTTGACGACAACGGCACCATCAAAATTTTCCCGGTGGCAAAATCCACCGAGCTGCTGTTCCTCAATGATACCGATTGGCAGGCCTTTGCGGCGGCCACAGGGGCAACGTATGAGGACCTTTCCACCATGGAGGGCCTTGTAGCCACCGCCGGAAAATACTACGACTGGACCGACGCCCGGACGGAAGTTCCGGACGACGGCAAGGCGCTGTTTGGCCGCGACGCCATGGCAAACTACATGCTCATTGGTGCCAAGGAGCTGGGCAGCACCCTCTTTACCGTGGAAAACGGCAAGATGACCGTGAACCTGACCGAGGATGTGGCCCGGAAGCTGTGGGAGAACTACTATGTCCCCTTTGTCAAGGGCTGGTTTGCGGGCGAGGGCCGTTTCCGCAGTGACGACATCAAGACCGGCAATGTGCTGGCCTATGTGGGCTCCAACTCCAGCGCCACCTTTTTCCCCAAGCAGGTGCAGGTGAGCGACACCGAGAGCCACGATATCAGCCTGAAAGTGCTGCCCAACCCCTCGTTTGCCGGAAGCGAAGAGGTGGCTGTCCAGCAGGGCGCCGGCATGGTGGTGACCAAGAGCACCCCGGAGGAAGAAGCCGCCTGTGTCACATTCCTCAAGTGGTTCACCCAGCCGGAAAATAACATCCAGTTTGCCGTGGGCTCCGGTTACCTGCCCGTGACCCACGCGGCCGACGACGTGACCGCTATCGAGAACAGCGGCCTGGATCTGACCGACTCCATGAAAGACGTCCTGGCAAACGCCATTGACGCGGTGGAAAACCACGAGCTCTACACCCCCAAGCCCTTTGCGGGCGGCACGGATGCCCGCAAGGTGCTGGAATACAGCATGTCGGACCTGGCCAGCGCGGACCGCGCGGCGGTGGAAGAGCAGATCGCAGCCGGGGTGAGCGCTGCCGAAGCCGAGGCGCTCTACCTGACCGACGAGTATTTTGAGAACTGGTATCAATCTCTCTGCACCGAACTGAGTGCTTACGAGGGCTGATGCCCAAGCACGGAGCGGAAAGGAGGGGAAAACAGAGGTGAAAAAAGAGACAGCGTATCAAAGGCGGGGCTGCTCGATCTTTTCCAAGATCCTGTACTCCCTGCTGCTGGTGCTTCTGGCAGAAGTGCTGCTGCTGATCTTTGCCATCAGCACCAGCCGGGTGACCAGCCAACTGAATGAGAACGCCGAGGATATTCTCGACAAGCAGGTGGAGAACCGCGCCAATTACCTGCGCCAGAACCTGATCCAGGCGCAGGACCTCAATGCCATCAGCGGTACCATTGACCGCGTGACGCGGGAACTGGTGGACCAGGGCATCGTGGATCTGAACACGCTGGATACCTCCAGTGAGGAAGCCCTGCCGCTGCTCCAGGCCATTGTCCCGGAGCTGGTGAGCACCCTGCGGACAAAGCCTGTCAATGGCATCTTTGTCATTCTGAGCACTCACGACCTGAACCACCGGGCCGATGACAGCTATCTGCCCGGCCTTTACATCCGCGACCTGGACCCCAGTGCTCTTTCCACCGACCGGAACGCCGACCTGCTGGCAGAACGGGGCCCCGCAACAGCGTTTGCCCCGCTGGGCATCTCCACGGATAAGGGCTGGTCTCCGGCCATGCCATACCAGCCGGGAGGGAAAACCAGCTTTTACAAGGAATCGTTCCAGATCGCCTATGCCTCCAAGAGCAAGCTTTCTGCGGAGGACTATGGCCGCTGGACTCCTGCAACGTTCCGCCTGAAAGGGGACGACCGGGATGCGCTGGCCTATGTGCAGCCCCTCATCCTGGACGACGGCACCGTGTACGGTGTGGTGGGCGTGGAGCTGCTGACCAGCTACCTGACCACCCAGCTGCCCAGCAATGAGCTGCAGAACACGGATCACGGCACCTATCTGCTGGCGACGACCGATGCAGACTTAAAACGGGATGACGTCATCACCGTCCGAACCGCATTCCTCACGGGGGAGGATGCCGACAAGAATATGCCCCAGACCCTTACGCTGTACCGGGATGGAATGGACTGGAAGTTCTGGCTGGATGGAGAGGAGCAGTACGCGACGCTCCAGAAGCTGGGGCTTTACAGCCGGAACGCACCGTTCTCCGGCGAGGCGTGGCTGCTGATCGGGACCGTGGCCCAAAATGACCTCTATAGGTTCTCCCATTCCGTCCGCAACCTGCTGGTCATGGCGGCGCTCCTGACCGCGGTGGTGGGCCTGGGGTGCAGTGTTGTGGTGGCACGCCAGCTGGCAAAGCCGGTGGCGCAGCTCTCCAATGAGCTGGCTCGGGCCCAGAAGGACCATGTCAGCGTGCCGGAGTTCTCCCGCACGGGCATCCGGGAGCTGGACCAGTTTGCAAGCGCCATCGTCCAGCTGAGCCGGGAAAACGAGGAGGTGACGGCGCTGGAGCGCCGCCGCATCGAGCACGAGCGCGATTACGATATCCTGACGGGCCTGTACAACCGTCAGGCATTCCAGCGGGTGTGCGAGAACCTGTTTGCCAAGCCGGAAACGCTGGGCCACGCCGCCCTGCTGATGACCGACCTGGACAACCTGAAAACCATCAACGACACCTATGGCCACGACTGGGGCGACCAGTACCTCCGCCAGACGGGCCGCTGCCTGGCGGCCAGTACCCCGCCGGGCACCCTCTCTGCCCGCCTCTCGGGCGATGAGTTCATGCTGCTGCTCTACGGTTACGACAGCCGGGAGGCCGTGCGGGAAGAGCTGGAAAAGCTGCGCGCGGCCCTGCAGGACAGCGCTTCCATCCTGCCCAGCGGCAGCGAGCTGCACATCAGCATCTCGGGCGGCGTGGCCTGGTACCCGGAGGACAGCACGGATTTCAATACCCTGAAAAAGTACGCTGATTTTGCCATGTATCAGGTCAAGCATTCCCGCAAGGGCGAGATGAAAGAGTTTGACATCGGCATGTACAATCAGGAAGCCTACGCCATGCAGACCCGCAACGAGTTTGAGCAGATGCTGCGGGATCAGGCGGTGAGCTACCATTTCCAGCCGATTTTCTCGGCCCGCAATGGCCGGGCCATCGCCTATGAGGCCCTGATGCGGCCGGAGATGCCCACCCTGCGCTCGCCCCTTACCGTGATGAAGCTGGCGCGGGAGCTGAACCGCCTGTACGACATCGAGCACATTACCCTGTTCAAGGCCTCCAGCGCCTTTGAAAAGCTGAAAGAGCGCGGCCTCATCCGGGAGGACAGCCTGCTCTTTATCAACTCCATTGCCAGTGTCAGCCTGAACGACACCGACTGGCGGGATTACCGCGGCCGTTTCCCGGAACTGGCCCGGAAGCTGGTGGTGGAGATCACCGAGGAAGAAGAGCTGGATCCCGCCCAGCTGGAGCGGAAACGCACCTTGGCCGGAGCTTCCGGCATCTTTGCGCTGGACGATTACGGCAGCGGCTACAGCAACGGCAGCAGCCTGCTGACCATAGCCCCCCGCTATGTCAAGGTGGATATCTCCATTATCCGCAGCATTGATACCAACACGGACAAGCAGCAGTTCCTCACCAGCCTGGTGGACTACGCGCGGCCCCGGAACATTCTGGTGCTGGCCGAGGGTGTGGAGACCACGGCCGAGCTGCGCAAGGTGCTGGAGCTGGGCGTGGACCTGCTGCAGGGCTACTGTCTGGCCCGCCCGGCAGCAGTCCCGCCGCCGCTGTCCAAGGAAGCCGCGGACATCATCCGCCGGATGAAACGATGCTGAACCAAAACGCAAACGCCCCCTGTCCATCCAGACAGGGGGCGTTTGCGTTATACAACAAACAGCACATCCCCGCGCAGGGATGTGCTGTGATCCGATCCGGATTTAGTGGATCAGCCCTACAAAGAACGGGCAGAGGACGGCAGTGAGGACACCGGCCACGGCGATGGAAAGGCCGCTCATGGCACCCTCCACTTCGCCCATCTGGAGGGCCTTGCTGGTGCCCACGGCATGGGCTGAGGTGCCGATGCCCACGCCCTTGGCGATGGGGTCGGTGATATGGAACCACTTGCAGACGGACTCGGCCAGCAGGTTGCCTGCAATGCCCGTCAGGATCACGATGGCACCCGTCAGGGCTGCAATGCCGCCAAGCTCAGCCGCCACGTCCATGCTGATGGCCGTGGTGACGGATTTGGGCAGGAGGGTGGCGTACTGCTCCCGGGTCAAGCCCAGCGCCAGCGCCAGGGCCAGTGCACTGCCCAGGCTGACCAGCGTGCCCACCGAGATGCCCGCAATGATGGCGGCGGCGTTCTCCTTGAGCAGATCCCACTTTTCATAGAGGGGAATGGCCAGGCTGATGGTGGCAGGCAACAGCAGGTAGTTGACCGGGGAAGCGCTGGCCTTGTAATCCGCATAAGGGATGTTCAGCACGCTGAGCAGGATGATGACAAAGATGCTGCCCAGCAGCAGCGGGTTGAAAATGGCCTTGCCCGTTGCCCTATTGATAAGAGTCCCCAGCGCAAAGGCGGCCAGCGTGAGCATTACACCCCAGGCGGCCGAGCCGGAAAGAAATCCGTTTAAAAGCTCAGTCATGGGCGGCCTCCTTATTTTTGCGGCGGCTGGTCAGAGCCTGGGTGGTGCGGCCGGCAGAGGCCAGCACCAGCACCGTGACGGGCACGATGGCAATGATGATCGGCAGCAGCATGTTGCCCATCTCTGCCCAGAGCTCCATGACACCGGCCGCGGCGGGAACGAAGAGCAGCGGGAAGATGCCCGTGAGGAACAGGCCCACTTCCTTGACCTGCTCCAGCTTGACGATGCCAAGCCGCAGGGCCAGCAGCAGTAAGATCAGGCCGTAGACGCTGGCCGGGATGGGCAGCGGCAGCACGGCGTGCAGGATCTCGCCCAAAAAACAAAACGCGAGGATCCGCGCAAATTGAAACAGATATTTCGTAACAAAATCCCCCTTTGGCGGCCTGAGACGCCGCCCTCTGGTACATGGCCCGCTGCCCGTGCGGCGGCGGTACTGAGATAACAGTATAGCCCAAAAGCACTGGGGGCGCAACGGCAATACTTGCCAAGAATTGTTGAGGATTCGCGGGAAAACTGGATAAAACAAAAAACGGGACGCATCGGTGGTCAAGCGATGTATCCCGTTTTTGTTTTCTTGCTTTTGCAAAGAGCGCCGTACCAAAAGCACTCTCCGCCGCGCGGAGCATACAGAGCAAACCATAAAGCTGTACGCTTCCAGAAAAAGAGAGAATGGAATGGAGGAATTTGCTTCCTTTTCGGGGGCCTTGCAGGTGGCCACCGCAGCCTTGGTTAGATTTAACTAACCTTGCCGTGACAAAAGGATATCATAGTTTGTCATGACTGTCAAGCCCTGATTTGAAATTTTTTCGGAAAATTTTTGAGGGAGGAAAATCCTCGATTTTCCTCTTGCTTTTTATGAGGATGCTTGTTATTATAGGAAGCGAGCTGTTGGGCACAGGGAGGTACCCGCGCACCGGCAGCCGCTAAAAAGGCGCTGGGGGAGACCAGCGCCTTACCCCCCAAACAAATGCCTTGAATGCCGCAGGAAACGTACGGCTTTTTCTGGGCATAATAGTTAGATGCTGCTAACTAAGCGGTGTCTGCGCAATGGAAGGAGCAAGGAGGTTCCAATGATCAATTTTGAAGAGTGGGAAGGCTTTGAGGGCCGTATCTGGAAAGAGGAAGTCAACGTCCGCGACTTTATCCAGAAGAACTACACCCCGTACGATGGCGACGAGTCTTTCCTGGCTGGCCCCACGGAGGCTACCAATAAGCTGTGGGGTACCCTGCAGAAGCTGCAGAAAGAAGAGCGCGCCAAGGGCGGCGTGCTGGATATGGAGACGGAAGTGGTCAGCGGCCTGACCGCTTACGGCCCTGGCTACATCGATGAGAGCCTGAAAGACCTGGAGCAGATCGTCGGCCTGCAGACCGACAAGCCTCTGAAGCGCGCCTTTATGCCCTACGGCGGCATCAAGATGGCAGAGCAGGCCTGCACCACCTACGGCTACCAGCCCAGCGAGGAGCTGCACAAGATCTTTACCGATTACACCCGCACCCACAACCAGGCCGTTTTCGACGCTTACACCCCGGAGATGAAGAAAGCACGCCACACCCACATCATCACCGGCCTGCCCGACACCTACGGCCGCGGCCGTATCGTGGGCGACTACCGCCGTATGGCCCTGTATGGCATCGACGCCCTGATCCGGTTCAAGCAGGAGGATCTGGCCAACTGCGGCGACGGCACCATGACCGATGACGTCATCCGCCTGCGCGAGGAGATCGCCCGCCAGATCAGCGCCCTCAAGGGCATGAAGAAGATGGCCGAGGCCTACGGCTACGACATCTCCCAGCCCGCAAAGAACGCAAAAGAGGCCTGCCAGTGGCTGTACTTCGGCTACCTGGCCGCCATTAAGACCCAGAACGGCGCTGCTATGAGCGTGGGCCGCATCTCCACGTTCCTGGATATCTATATCCAGCGCGATCTGGACAACGGCACCCTGACCGAGAGCCAGGCACAGGAGCTCATCGACCACATGGTCATGAAGTTCCGGATGGTCAAGTTTGCCCGTATCCCCAGCTACAACCAGCTGTTCTCCGGCGACCCCGTCTGGGCAACGCTGGAAGTGGGCGGCATCGGGATGGATGGCCGCAGCATGGTCACCAAGAACTGCTACCGCTTCCTCCACACGCTGGAGAACATGGGCCCCGCTCCGGAGCCCAACCTGACCGTGCTGTACTCCTCCGCCCTGCCGGAGAACTTCAAGAAGTACGCCGCCAAGGTGTCCATCAACACCAGCTCTGTCCAGTACGAGAACGACGACGTCATGAAGCCCGTCTGGGGCGATGACTACTCCATCTGCTGCTGCGTGTCCGCCACCCAGACCGGCAAGGAGATGCAGTTCTTTGGTGCACGCGCCAACCTGGCAAAGTGCCTGCTGTACGCCATCAACGGCGGTGTGGATGAGAAGAGCCACGAGCAGTGCGGCCCCAACTACGCCCCCATCACCGGCGAGTATCTGAACTATGACGAGGTGCTGCCCAAGTATGTCCAGATGCTGGACTGGCTGGCCGGCCTGTACGTCAACGTGCTGAACCTGATCCAGTATATGCACGATAAATATTACTACGAGGAAGCCGAGATGGCGCTCATCGACACCGATGTTCGCCGCACCTTTGCCACCGGCATTGCAGGCTTCTCCCACGTCATCGACTCCCTGAGCGCCATCAAGTACGCCAAGGTCAAGGTGGTGCGTGATGAGAACGGTCTGGCCACCGGCTTTGAAGTGGAAGGCGATTTCCCCAAGTACGGCAACGACGATGACCGTGCCGATGAGATCGGTGTCTGGCTGCTGAAGACTTTCCTCGAAATGATCAAGAAGCGCCACACCTACCGCAACTCCGAGGCTACCACCTCCATCCTGACCATCACTTCCAACGTGGTCTACGGCAAGTACACCGGCGCTCTGCCCGATGGCCGTGCCGCGTTCACCCCGTTTGCACCCGGCGCCAACCCCAGCTACGGCGCGGAGCAGAACGGCCTGCTGGCCTCTCTGAACTCCGTGGCCAAGCTGCCCTACCACTGGGCACTGGACGGCATCTCCAACACCCAGACCATCAACCCCGATGCTCTGGGCCACAGCGAGGGCGAGCGTGTGGAGAACCTGGTGCAGGTCATGGACGGCTACTTCGATCAGGGCGCGCACCACCTCAACGTCAACGTCTTTGGCAAGGAGAAGCTGCTGGACGCCATGGAGCACCCCGAGAAAGAGGAGTATGCAAACTTCACCATCCGCGTCTCCGGCTATGCGGTCAAGTTCATTGACCTGACCCGTGAGCAGCAGATGGACGTCATCTCCCGTACCTGCCATGCCGCTCTGTAACCTTATCGGCCACGTCCACTCGCTGGAGTCTTTCGGCTCGGTGGACGGGCCTGGTGTGCGGTTCGTGGTGTTTTTGCAGGGCTGCGCGCTCCGCTGCAAATACTGCCACAACCCCGAGACCTGGGCCTGTGAGGGGGGCGAAGAGTATACTCCGGAAGCATTATTCCAGAAAGTATACCGCTACCGGAACTACTGGGGCAAAAAAGGCGGCGTGACCGTCAGCGGCGGCGAGCCGCTGCGCCAGATGGAGTTTCTGACCGCGTTCTTTCAGCTGGCCCGCAAAAAGGGCGTCCACACCGCGCTGGACACCGCCGGGCAGCCGTTCCGCCCCGAGGACCCGGAGTACCTCGCCGCGTTCGACACCCTGATGGCCTCCACCAGTCTGGTGATCTTAGACCTGAAAGAGATCGACCCCGAAAAGCACCGCCAGCTCACGGGCAAAGACAATGCCAACATCCTTGCCATGGCAAGGCGTGTCTCGGACCTGGGAGTCCCGCTCTGGATCCGCCATGTGCTGGTGCCCGGCCTGACCGACGACGAAGAGGGTCTGCGCAGGACCGCGGACTTCATCGCGTCCCTCAAGACCGTGCAGCGGGTGGAGGTGCTGCCCTACCACACACTGGGGCTTTTCAAATGGGAAAAGCTCGGCATCCCGTACCCCCTGCCCGATGCGGTCCCGCCCACAGCGGAACAGGTCAAGCGGGCAGAGGAACTGCTGGAAGTAAGCAAGTACCCCGGCTGAAAAAAGAAATAAAACAACAACCCCCTTTCGAGTCAGCCTCGAAAGGGGGTTGTTGTTTAGCAACTCTTTCGATAACCCAGCAGCGCTCCCACCTGATTGGCTTCGTTGTGGAAGCGGCAGGGGACGATGGCCGGGCGGGGCAGGCTGCGGGCCTGCTCCTCGCTGTAGGGGTGGCCGATGATAATTTCCTGCTCGTAGATGTCGTTCAGCATCCGGAGCAGCAGGGGCTGGCGGCTGATGCCGCCGCCGATGGCGACCACCTCTAAGTCCAGCAGGACGGTCAGGTTGTAGATCTGGACGTCCACGGCTTTGCAGAGGCGGTGGAGCACTTCCAGCGCTTCCGGCTCCCTGGCGTTGGCGGCTTCAAAAAAGATCCGGCCGTTGAGCGGGGCGTCCTCCGGCAAATTTTTGCGGGCGCGGTACCAGCGCAGCAGGTTGGTGACACTGCACTGCAGCGCCACCGTTTTATCGCCGTTGCGCCAGTCATCTGCATTGGTGTGGAGGTAGCTGTATTCCCCAGCCGTGCAGTGGATGCCCCGCACCAGCTGACCGTTGATGACAAGGCCCCCGCCCACGCCGGTGCCGATGATGAAAACCGCCCCGTTGGTGCAGCCTTTCAGGGCCCCCAGCTGCAGCTCCGCGATGGCGGCAGCCTTGCCGTCGTTTTCCAGGAAGACACGGCAGCCGCAGCGCTGGGCCAGCCGGGGCCCTACAGGAGTGCCGATATTGTAGAGAAGAGAGGGTGCCCCACCGCCCCGCACGACGCCATGCTCGGCATCAATGAAGCCGGGCAGGCTCATGGCAATGCCGTCCACCTCTGCCGCGTGGGGGCGATAGAGCGCCTCCAGCGTGGCGAGAAAGTGCTCCTGCGTGTCGCCCGGGGTGGGGACGCTGCCCGCATCCGCCCGGTTCAGCTGCTCGTCCATCACCGAGTATTTGATCTCAGTGCCGCCTACGTCAAAGACCATAACTTTCATACTCGCTGCCTCCTGTCTGTAGTGCTTTCATTATGACAGAAAACAAACGGAACGTCAATAAACAAAAAACCCGCACTGCGGCAAAGCAAAGCGCAGCGCGGGAACGTGGATAGCGTTTTAAATTTTAGCGGGCCACAGTGTACTTGTGCAGGGTCTTGCGGACTGCGCCGTTGCCGGCGTACAGCTCCTTGACCATGCCCTCGATCTTCTCGCCCAGGCCGACCGCGTACAGATCAACGCCGAAGACATCGGCACGGCTGTACAGCTTCTTCAGGCAGCTGAAGTCCTGCTCGCCCTCTTTGACTTCCAGAGGAGCGACGATGGCCTGCAGCTCAGCCAGCAGCGGATCGGGAGAGATCTCAAACGGCTTGCCGTTGTCGTCCACACCCTTGAGGTAGCGGGCGTAACCAGCCAGCACCAGCGGGATCAGCACCAGATTGCTCTTGTCCAGGCCGCGGGCCTCGTAAGCCTTGATGGTCTCGCCAAAGCGGATGGCCAGCTTCTGAGAGGTATCGGTTGCGATACGCTGGGGAGCGTCCGGCATGAACGGGTTGGGCAGACGGCGGTTGATGACAGCGCCGATGAACTCATAGGGGTTCAGGACACCCGGATCGACGACGACGGGCATTGCCTCGATGTAGCCGATCTTCTGGATGAAGCTGCGCAGGTCCTCGTCTGCCATTTCAGCAGAGATGAGGGTGTAATCCAGCATGCAGCCATAGATGGACATGGCAGTGTGCAGCGGGTTGAGGCAGGTGCAGACTTTCATCTTCTCGATCTTGTCCACAGTCTCGCGGTCGCAGTACAGCACGCCGCCCAGCTCCAGCGGGGGACGACCATTGGTGTAGTGATCCTCGATGCAGAGGTACTGGGTCTCCTCGGCGTTGACAAACGGAGCGGTAAAGGTGTGCTTCTCGGTGACGATGGTGTAGTTGTCCTCAAAGCCGTCGTCAGCCAGCATCTGCTGCACCTTGGCGTCCGGGCGCGGGGTGATCTTGTCGATCATGCTCCAGGGGAACGTGATCTTGGTCTCGTCCTGCACATAAGCCAGGAACTCAGCGGGGACCAGGCCCTGCTCTGCCCACTTGGAAGCGTAAGCCAGAACCGCACTCTTGACCTTATCGCCGTTGTGAGAGCAGTTGTCCATGCTCTGCACGGTCAGGGGCAGTTTGCCTGCCTTGAAGCGCTCGTACAGCAGAGCGGTGACCTTGCCCATGGCCAGCACGGGGGTCAGGCCGCGCTCCAGGTCAGCAGGAGCAACGCCGTAGCCTTTCTCGGTGATGGTGAAAGAGATCATCTGCAGGCTGGGGTTCTGGAAGATCTCGACCAGACGTGCCCAGTCAGCGCCGAACGAGTAATCGGCTTTCAGGCTCTCGGTGACGGAAGCGATGACTTTCTTCTCGATATCGCCGGTAGACTTCAGGCAGACCAGCAGGCTGAGGTTATCATAGGGCTGGTAAGCCTTGTCGATGATCTCGTAGTCAAAGCTCTCGGCCACGATGACGCCGCGGTCATACTTGCCGCTGTTCAGAGCCTCGTTGAGGATGGCAGCCGGGAAAGCGCGGAAGATGTTGCCGGCACCAAAGTGCACCCAGGTGGGTTCTGCATGGGTCTTGGCCTTGACAGCCTCGACATCAAACTTGGGCAGCTCGTAGCCTTTTTCCGCCCACTCAGCGGACAGATTGCCGTTCTTAATATCAGACAGCTTCATTGTAATCAGCCTTTCTTTTTCTCTTCATCCAGACGGTCCAGCAGATCCCAGACGCCCAGCATGTACTGGATGCCCAGGGCACGGTCATACTTGCCGTAGCCGGGGCGGCAGCTGCCGGGGCCCTCTTCCCACAGCTGACGGCCGTGGTCGGGGCGGATGTAGCCCTCAAAGCCGCAGTCATGGTAGGCGCGCAGGATCTCGATGATGCCGGTCTCGCCGCAGCAGTCGCGGTGAGCAGCCTCGGAGAAATCGCCGTTGGGGAAGTGGTGGATGTTGCGGATGTGAGCAAACGCGATGCGGTCGCAGTGCTTGCGCACGATCTCAGCCACGTTGTTGTTGGGGTTGGCGTTCAGGCTGCCGGAGCACAGGGTCAGGCAGTTGTACTCGTCGTCCACCATGCTCAGGAAGCGGTTGATGCTCTCAGCATCCACCAGCAGGCGGGGCAGGCCGAAGATATCCCAAGGGGGATCGTCCATGTGGATGGCCATTTTGATGTCGCACTCGCGGCAGGTGGGCATCAGTGCTTCCAGGAAGTACTTCAGGTTCTCCCACAGCTTCTCCTTGGTGACAGGAGCGTAAGCCTTGAACAGCTCGTCCAGCTTTGCCATGCGCTCGGGCTCCCAGCCGGGGAACGTCATGTGGTACTTCTCGGTAAAGGACATGATGTAATCGGCCATGGCCTTGTAGTCATCCTGGATCATGTCTTTCTGGTAGAACAGAGCCGTGGAACCATCACCGACGGGGTGGAACAGGTCGGTACGGGTCCAGTCAAAGATGGGCATAAAGTTGTAGCAGATGACCTTGACACCGAACTTGGACAGGTTGCGGATGCACTGCTTGTAGTTCTCGATGTACTTGTCGCGGGTGGGCAGGCCGATCTTGATGTCGTCGTGGACGTTGACAGACTCAACAACGTCCATATCGAAGCCGTAAGCGTGGATCTGATCGGCGACTTTCTGGATCTCGTCGATCTCCCAGATCTCGCCGGGCATCTTGTTGTGCAGCGCCCAGACGATGCTGGTCACGCCAGGGATCTGCTTGATGTCGCTGAGGGTGATGGGATCGTTGCCCTCACCATACCAGCGCCAACCCATTTTCATAGGCATAGTGGAATCCTCCTTGTGTGGCTATGCGGTGTTGCTTTGCTTTCTCACACCCTTGGCGGAACGCCATGGTGCATTCTCATCAATATTCTAATATATCAGTTGAGACTTGACAATTGACATTTTGACTTTTTTTAGAGTTTTTTCTTGTATACTTTAGACAAAAAGACGGCTGAAATGGATTTTGCATCCATTTTCAGTCGTCTTTGTGTAAATTTTAACGTTATTTTACTCTTCCGTGAAGTAATCCGGGTGGCGCTGACGGGCCTGCTCCACACTGAGCCTGTAGCGGTTGAGGTGGTCGGACAGAGCCCGGCTCACATCCTCCTCCGAGCCGTGGAGCACGGCTTCCAGGATGCGGGTGTGGGCGGCGCAGACGGATTTGTTCTCGTCGGTCTGGAGGCTGAACTTGCGCAGCCGCTCAATGTGCTGGAACGTGGAGAGCATGTGGTCAAAATGTTCCTCCATGCCGCACAGCGTAAAAGCCATCCGGTGGAACGCGTTGTCCAGATCCAGCATCCGGATCTCCCGGCGCTCGGCCCCGGGCTCCCGCTCCAGCTGGCGGTAGCTCTCGATATTAAAGCGGTAGGCCTCCTCCTGTTCCGGGGTCAGGGTGCCGCGGATGCGGTTGAGCATCTCTTTTTCCAGCGTGAAGCGGGAAAACTGCTCCATCTCCATCAGCTTGAGGTCGATGGGGGCCACATGGGTGCCGCTCTGGGGTTTGATCGTGACCATGTGCGCGATGTTGAGCATGATGAGCGCTTCCCGCATGGGGGTGCGGCTGATGCCCAGCTCCTGGGCCAGCTCCCGGTCGTTCAGCTCGTCGCCGGGTTTGAGCTCCATTGTAATGATCCGGCTCCGGATGGTCTCGTAAGCCACTTCGCGTGCACTCCGTACTGCCATGGCGTTTCTCTCCCCTCGGTAATATATCAGTTCGTTTTTTCAATTGTACCCGGGCGGAAACGCTTCGTCAAGAGGAATGCAGGGAAAAATTGCACAGTCTTTACATTCCTTTTTTGGGCTTCCGGTACAGTACCGGTACCCACACGGCCACCAGCGCCAGACCGCAGACCACATCCACGATGGAATGCTGTTTTGTGAAGACCGTGGAAGCGCAGATGAGCAGCGCCCAGCCCCAGGCCAGCACTTTCAGGCCGGGGCGGTCTTGGGCCAGCTTGCTGCGGGAGAACGCCAGCGCCATGCAGCCGGAGCTCTGGCAGTGGATGGAGGGGCAGACGTTGACGGAAGCGTCCGCGTTCCAGAGCATCTGCATGATCCGCATGGCGATGTTGTCCCGGCCAATGGCCTCCGCCGTGGGGCGGATGTCCAGTCCGTTGGGCAGTACCATATATAAAATGAGGCAGAACGTCATGCCCGAGAACATCATCAGGCAGAGCTTGTCATAACTGGCGGTGTCGTACCACCAGAGCAGGGCCGTGACGCCCGCCAGCAGGAAGAACCAGCTGCAATAGGGGAAGACGAACCACTCGCAGAACGGGATGAGGTCGTCCAGCGGGGCGTGGATGATGTACTTGGGGTTTTTAACGGTCAGATCCAGCCAGAAAAACCAGATGAGGTAGACCACCCAGTAGAGCTGGAACCAGAGGTGCGGTTTCAGATTTTTGCGCAAAGGATTGGAATGCATGTGTTTTCTCCTATAATTTTTATGAATGAACGCTTTATTTTACCACAAAGCGTCGTCTTGCGCAAATCCATTTCCTGTTATAGAATAGGGGGGAAAGAGAAGAGCATTCACTTAAAAGGAGATTCTATGCCTGAGATTCGTATTGCCGCCCTGGATCTGGACGGCACGCTGCTGAGCCGTGAGAATACCGTTACCCCCGCCACCCGGCAGGCCATTGCCGACGCGGTGGCCCGGGGCGTTGTGGTGCTGCCCGCCACAGGACGTGCCCTGGCCAACCTGCCGCCGCTGGTGGCCCAACTGCCCGGTGTCCGCTATGCCATCACCTCCAACGGGGCTGCCGTCTGGGACCTGGGTGCCGACCCGCTGGGCGCGGTCTACAGCCGCTATTCCGACGCGGAAACGCGCCAGACCAGCGAGCCCGCCTGCCTTGTCCGGCGGCTCTTCCCGGTGGAAAAGGCCCGGGAGGTGTTCGGGCTGTATCAGGAATTCGAGGGTTCCCTGAGCGTGTTCAGCGATGGCCGGGTCATCCGGGACCATTTGGCGCAGGAGCGGATGGGGAATCACCAGCGCCGCCTGCTCAGCCTCTCCACCGAGGCAAAGCAGCCCAACGACGGCCGGTTCCACATCGTGCGGGACACGGCGGAGTGGATGAGCCGCCACGCCCATGAGATCGAGAAATTCTGCATGTTCTTTGAAAACGCGGAGGCGGCCGAGGCGGCCCTGCCACGGTTCTATGCGCTGGAAGGCGTGGAAGTGGTGCAGGGCTCTCCGGACAACATTGAGGTCACGGCCAAAGGAGTGGACAAGGGCAGCGCCCTGCTGGCCTTGGCCGACCGGCTGGGAATCCCCCATGAATGCACATTGGCCGTTGGCGACAGCGACAATGACCGCGCCATGCTGGAAAAGGCAGGCGTGGCCGCTGTGATGGCCAATGGGATGGAGCGTGTGAAACAGCTGGCCGACATCGTGAGCGAAAACGACTGTGACCATGACGGCGTGGCCGAGATCTTTGCCCGGCTTTCGGTCTGAACAGCGTCCGAAAACGCAAAAATAACAGCAAGTTCCCCGCCGGAGAGCGCCAGGACAGGTGCTCTTCGGCATTTTTGTGCAATGTATACAAGGTCTTATGCAAAACATTGTGCTTGTTGAGCATTACCAAACGCCCCGCCGTCGTTTATACTAATAATACGAACGTATGGTGGGGCGAAGTGTGCCTGTGAGGCCTGCACCCCATTCCCAGAGAGTTAAAATAAAAGGAGAAATGCGTTATGAATCCCATCGTAGAAAAGGTCTATCAGATCGGCATTATCCCTGTTATCGCCTTTAACAGCGTGGACGAGGCCCTGCCCCTGTGCAAGGCTCTGGCCGAGGGCGGTCTGCCCGCAGCCGAGGTCACTTTCCGCACCGCGTGTGCTGAGGAGTGCATCCGCAAGATCCACGACGAGATGCCCGAGATGCTGCTGGGCGCCGGCACTGTCCTGACCTGTGAGCAGGCTGACCGCGCTATGGCTGCTGGCGCTTCTTTCATCGTTGCTCCCGGCTTTGACCCCGAGGTCTGCAAGCACGTTATCGACAAGGGCGGCATCATGATGCCCGGCACCTGCTCCGCAGGCGAGATGCAGCAGGCGATGAACCTGGGCTGCGAGGCTCTGAAGTTCTTCCCCGCCGAGGCAAACGGCGGTGTCGGCATGCTGAAGAACATTGGCGCTGCCCTCAAGGGCGCGCGCTGGATGTGCACCGGCGGTGTCAATGCCAAGAACGTCAACGATTACCTGGGCTATGACCAGATCTTCGCTGTGGGTGGCACCTGGATGTGCAAGAGCGATGTCATCAAGGCTGGCGACTGGGCTAAGATCACCGCGCAGAGCAAGGAAGCCGTTGACACCATGCTGGGCCTGAAGCTGCACCATGTCGGCGTCAACACCGGCAACGAGGAAGAGGCCATGAAGGTCGCCAACCTCATCGGCAGCCTGCTGAACATGAAGGTCGCCCCGGGCAACTCCAGCATCTTCGTGGGCAACAAGGAGTTCGAGATCATGAAGAAGCCGGGCCGCGGCACCAATGGCCACATCGCCATCGGCTGCAACAACGTCGATCGCGCCATCTATCACCTGACCCAGCGCGGCGCCAAGTTCGATCTGGACAGCAAGGTCGTCAAGAATGGCAAGACCACTGCCTGCTACTTTGCAGACGAGATCGGCGGCTTCGCATTCCACCTCGTTCAGGCCTGAGTTTAAATTTGTCACGTCCTGCCGCCCCGGGAGCGCCCTGCGGCGGGTCATATAAAACACCCTCAAATTAAAAGGAGATACTACAATGAAAGTTGTTACTTTTGGCGAGCTGATGGTCCGTCTGCAGCCGTTCAACTACGAGCGTTTCGTTCAGGCTAACAGCCTGGAGTTCACCTTTGGCGGCGGCGAGGCCAACGTTGCTGTTTCTCTGGCTAACTACGGCCTGGATGCAGCTTTCGTCACCAAGCTCCCCGCACACGCGATCGGCCAGGCAGCCATCAACAGCCTGCGCCGCTATGGCGTTGACACCAGCATGATCGTCCGTGGCGGCGACCGCGTTGGCATCTACTACAACGAGAAGGGCGCTTCTCAGCGCGGTTCCGTCTGCATCTATGACCGTGCCAACAGCGCGATCCAGCTGGCTCAGCCCGCTGACTTCAACTGGGACAAGATCTTTGAGGGTGTGGATTGGTTCCACTTCACCGGCATTACCCCGGCTCTGGGCGCAAATGTCGTTGAGATCTGCCTGGAGGCCTGCAAGGCTGCTAAGGCTCGCGGCGTGAAGATCAGCTGCGACCTGAACTACCGTGGCAAGCTGTGGACCCGCGACCAGGCTCGCGAGGCCATGACCAAGCTGTGCGAGTACGTTGACGTCTGCATCTCCAACGAGGAGGACGCAAAGGACGTCTTCGGCATCGAGGCTGAGGCTACCGACATCTACGGCGGCAAGCTGAACGCTGAGGGCTACAAGAGCGTTGCAAAGCAGCTGGCTGACAAGTTCCACTTCGAGAAGGTCGCGATCACCCTGCGTGAGAGCCACAACGCTTCCGAGAACGGCTGGAGCGCAATGCTGTACGATGTTGCTTCCAACGAGTACTGCTTCTCCAAGAAGTATGAGCTGAAGATCATCGACCGCGTTGGCGGCGGCGACTCCTTCGGCGGCGGTCTGATTTACGGTCTGAACACCTACGCGGACGAAAAGACCGCGCTGGAGTTTGCTGTGGCGGCATCCTGCCTGAAGCACACGATTCTGGGCGACTACAACCGCGTCTCCGTCTCCGAGGTCGAGAGCCTGATGAAGGGTTCCGGCACGGGCCGCGTGCAGCGCTAAGCGGCCGCGAATGGCGAAGACATCATCCACATCAGAAAGCTGTTGATTTTCAAACATTCCCTTTCTAAACGTGGAAGTTTGCGATTTCATTTGATTTGATTTCAAAATCCTCTTGACACGGCGATTCCTCCTGCTTATAATGAAAGGCAGGGGGAGATGCTCCTGGGGTGTCTGACAGCACGCTGGTTTTCCCCACATTTCTACAAATGGAGTCCGGGTCTATGTTCGGCTATGTCATGCCCCCGTTGCAAAACGCCAGGGGAAGGCAGATGCAGACGGCAGGACACCTACCTGCTTTAACAGCGGGTGAAAAGCATGCAGTGCATCGTCACTCTGGGAGCATCTTTTCTATTTGATGTGTCTGCGCAGGAGGCAGAGGTGAGAGCCTCTGTCTCCTTTTTTGCGCGACCGCAGAGCTGCATTGTTTCCAAATCTGCACATCCTGATTCGGAGACAAGCGAAGGTGCCCTCTTGCATAATAGATTTTTATTGTTTCTTTGATTTAGTTTGTGTACCCCTTCGTTCCCCCATAAACACTACTGCACAGGAACATGGGAGGGAATGCGAAGGGGTCAAGGGGGCGACCGCAGACTTCGTCTGTTTTCATTGCCCCCTTGTCGCGTCCGCAGGCGCGATTCCCCCTGCAACACAAAAAACAACTACATTAGATAGCGAAAAAAGGGCAGAAAAATCCCCGTGCAGTCACCCGCACGGGGAAAGAATCTTACTTGCCGAGCTTCGCCGCGATCACTTCCGCAGCCTTCTTGCCCCAGACAAGGCAGTTGCCGTGGCCCATACCGCCGATAGAGTTGCGACCGCCGACGTTCGCCATGCCGACGATTTCGCCAGCCATGTAAACGCCTTCAATCACCAGACCGTCGGAGTTCAGCACTTCGCAGTTCTTGGTCATCATCGGGCCGCCGCAGGTAATCATGACATAAGGAACCGTCTTGACCGCGTAGAACGGGCCGTTCGCCATGGCGACTTCCTGCTTGGTGCGGCCGAAGGGATCGTTGCCGTTAGCGCAGCCGTCGTTGTAAGCCGCGATGGTCGCCTTGAAGGCATCCACCGGCAGACCAACCTTTTCCGCCAGTTCTTCGATGGTGTCGGCCTTCCAAGCCAGACCCTTTTCAATCAGGGATTCCATGTAGGGATCGAATTCTTCCTTCACGCTGCCCCAAGCGCCGGTGGAGAACACCTTCGCGTCCGGAATCAGCATTTCGGAGGAGAAAACGGTGTAGACGATGTTGTGGGGAGCATTCGCCCACGTTTCGCTCTTGACGTGAGAATCCGCGCCGGTTTCGTTTGCCATACGCTCGCCGTTGGTGTTAATCCACAGCGCGCCGTTGGTGGCGTTGAAGTAGCCGAAGGAGCGGAAGTCATCGCTGGTCGGGATGCCGCCCGCATACGCGGTGCAGAAGTCCATGTTCGTCAGCGGCGCGCCCAGTTCTTCCAGCCAAGCATAGCCGTCGCCGGTCACGCACGCGGGAGAGGTGGACAGCACGTTTTCAAAGTTGTACTTGTTCAGCAGCTCTTCGTTGCCGGCATAGCCGCCCGTGCAGATCACCGTCGCGGGCGCCAGCAGGGTGGTTTCGGTGCCGTCCGCCAGACGAGCCTTCGCGCCGATAACCGCACCCTCGTCATTGGTCACAAGACCGGTGACGTAGGTGTTGAGCATCATGTAAGCGTTGGTGGAGAAATACTTTTCCAGTTCCGCGTACAGCGACACGACGAACGCACGAGCGCCGCCCTTGCCGGAGTAGTTGCGCGCCACGTTCAGCGGCTGATACACGCCGAAGTAGGGGACGCGGTCGCCGAAATCGGTGCCCAGATCGTCCAGCCAGTCCACCGCTTCGCCGCTGATTTCAGCGAATTCGCGGGCAATTTCCTCGTTGAAGTTGCCAGCGCCGCCCAGACGCACAAAGTCCGCGAAGCACAGATCGGGGTCGTCCTCGATACCGGCTTCCTTCTGCATCCGCGTGCAGGTGCCCAGCAGCGTGCCGCCCGCAACGTTCGCAGAGCCGCCGTAGGTCGCAGCCTGATCGACAACCAGCACGTTCAGACCCAGCTCAGCCGCACGGGCAGCCGTCGCCAGACCTGCCATGCCCGCGCCGATGACCAGAATGTCCGGCTGCTCAAAGGGCATGGTGGCTTCTTTTGCTTCGTCGGGGTTCAGGGCGTTCTTCACCGCCTCGATGATGCCCTTGGAGGTAAAGGTCGCGCCGGAAACGATGTCCACGTCCGCAGACTGCGCTTCGACGATCGCCGCAGGAATCTTCTCAATCGCAGGATCGGAGATGCCCGCCGTCTCGGAATGCTCCAAGACCTTCACTTCGGTGATTTTGCCGCCGCTGACCGTCACAGAAACTTTAATCTGGCCGTTCAGACCGGCGCCGCTGCCTTCATAGACGCCGTCTGCCGTCTCCGCCACAGCGGGGATGCAGCACAGCACCATGACCAGCGCAAGAAGCAGGGAAAGGAACTTACGCATGATAGAAATCCTCCTTTTTTTCTGGTGGTGCGCTCATCAAATTTGCTTGTGCAGCTTGAAAAGCGTATCACAATATCCGTATGAAAAGTATAACCTTCTGAATTGCAATTGTCAAGTAATTCACGAAGATTTTTTCGCAGTTTTCGTACTTTTTTCCGCAGTGAATTCCCACACTAACTGCAACTTCAAATGCCACTGTTGCATTTACTTTGGGAATTCACTCGCGCAAAAAGATCGTTTATTTTTTCCTATAGGTATTGATTTGTAAGCCTTTTTCTTGTATAATTTAATGGTAAAGCGTTTGGCATAATACCAAATATGGACGGGGGATACGAAACATGAAAAAGATCGCATTTGCTCTGCTCTGCGTGTTGATTCTCATAAGCTGTACCGCATTTTCCGAGCAAAATAATCCAGAAGAGTATTCAATTACTCTTGATAAAAGCACTATTACCGTTAAAAATGGGGAGTCAGTTACAGTAACAGTTCATGTTAATGCGCCAGAAGGAGCCAGTTATTCTATTGGCGGATCATATGAGAATAAATACGTTTGCTCTGCTTCACTTGGAACAAAGAATGGAAATGATACTTCTCTTGTTATTACCGGCACTGGTTATGGTGTAAGTACTGTTTCAGTATATGTAAATGGACATCCTGAAACAGAAAAAGTAATAACAGTAAATGTAACAATGTCAAACGAAGAATGGGCAAAGACTAAAAAAGTCCAATATATTTCTGATAGATCGTTCTTCTTTTACGATAACGAGGATGTTTTTGTTCTAATGTTTAGTTTCAAAGATAAGGACGAGAAACGCATTGATGCTCCTGCCAAAGTAGATATTAGAATTGAAAATGATGACGGGGTAGTGGTTTATGAAAAGACAAAATATGTAAATATGCATGACTTTGGAACATGGACGAGTGCTTTTTATGGTGAACGCTATTTAGCAGCCGTATATATTTCCCCAGAGGACATTATGGAAAGCTCTTCTTCAGACGGAAATGTCTATTTTACGGTAACAACTGGCGACTATTATTTTGATGAAAGCAAGGTCTCTGTTTCTGAGTTGCCAAAGGCTGATTTAACCAAACAATGCTCACTTGATATGCCTTCTCTCCCCCGCGATTTGACTTATAGTTCGTCATCTGGTAAGGTGTATTCAAAGGTCAATGTTACACAAATGACTTATGAGTTCAAAGAGAATTACGATGGCACTATGTGTCTCACCTTGTATTTTTCTGGTCAAAAGACATATGACTACAAGGGAGATGGTAATAGTAGTGCATGTAGAATTGGCTGGAAATTATATGACGAGGAAGGCTATGTTATAAAGACTGGCACTTGCTATACAAGCGCATTGGAAACTGGGGAAAAGTTCAAAAACGAAGAAGATTCAATTTACAACCTTGAACCAGGGCACTATTCTATCAAACTAATTAATGTTGAATAAATACACAAGTTTGAAGGCGCTGTCTCAAAATGGCTAAAGCAGGTCATGAGAGGCAGCGCCTTCCGATATTGTGGAGAGGATGATTGTGGTTTCTCATTAGAATTCATATACTACTAGAGTGTGTTTCTAAATTCGCCCAGCAGCATTTTCGGCATCTTTTCTTGCACTTCTGCGTCTTCAAACCTCGATTTACCGCCAGTAAACCTTTGTTTTTCATCCTTGAATTGCCAGAAAATCTGCTCGAAACTGCATCGGTCTCATTTTAGAAACACACGCTATGCGGATTTTACCCCTTCCGCATGACTGCCTCAATGTCCTCGACCGTGCGCGGAATCGCTGCCGAGAGGTTTTCGCAGCCATCTTCCGTTACCAGCAGGTTGTCCTCCAAGCGGAAACCGATGCCCCATTCCTCGTGGTAGATGCCCACGTCGATGCAGAACACCATGCCCGGTTTGACCGTCAGCGGACGCTCGATAACATCATGCACGTCGTAGCCCACATGGTGTGCGCCGCCGTGCCACATATAGTGCCCGATGTTTTCCGGCTTGTCCAGCACGCCCGCGTCGCAGAGCAGCGCCGCGTTGTAGCGGCGAATCGTCGCATCCACCTCCGCCATCGAGAAACCCGGCTTGACAATGGAGAACATGTGGTTCGACGTTTGCAGCGCACAGTTGAACAGCAGCTTCTGCTTGTCCGAGAAGCGCCCGTTGCACGGGAAACCGCGGCTGACGTCGGTCATCAGGCTGTCATGCTGCGCGCCGACGTCGTTGAGTACCATGTCGCCGTCGTGCGCCTGTCCGCGGTAGGAATAATAGTGGATGCAGAAGTTGTTCTTCCCCGCGCTGATGATGGACGGGAACGCGGGCCCCTGCGGGCCGTGCTGGGTCAGCGCGTAGTCAAATTCCGCCTTGTACTGGTATTCGTACATCCCCGGACGGCTCGCCTTCATCATTGCCATGATGCCCTCGCCCGTCACCTTTTCCGCTTGGCGGATGGCGTCGATTTCGCAGGGCTGCTTGATGAGCCGCAGACGGCGCAGGATGGCGTTCGCGTTCTCGACTTGCAGATAGGGGTAATTCGCCTGAATCTGCTTCAGCAGCCGATGCGCCGGGCGGTCAATGTCCTGCGGCGACACACGGAACAGGTCGAGATACACCTGCGCAATTTGCCCGCTGGTCAGGGAGTAGTGTCCGCCTGCCGCCAGCGCGTGGAAATCTGTCTGGAACTGGTCGACAAAGCGAACGTCGGAAATGCCGGACAGCGCCTCAACCTCGGCGGGCTTCAGGCGCGCACCCGTCCAGCGCTCTGCCATCAGGTCGGGCGGCAGAATGTAAATCTGTTCATGCACATTCCCGGACGGCTCTTTCACTGCCATCAGCACCAGCTCGTGCTGGTCAAGCCCAGTCAGGTAGTAGAAATTGCGGTCGGTATAAAAAGGATAATATTCGTCATTGGTCTTGCGCACGTCTTCACCGGAGAACATGACCAGCAGCGACGCGGGCTTCATGGCTTCATAGAGCCGTTTGCGGTTTCCTGTGTGGAACGATGCGTTCATCGAAATTCCCTCCTTGCCTGAATTTTGCTTCATCATACGCTTTCCCGCGCCAAAAGTCAACGGCAGACGCTATCGGAAAGAAAAAGCAATTGCAATACCGGGCAAAAACCTGTATAATAAACGATGAAAATGGGGGAACTGTTTCCCGCAAAGCCGAAAGGAGTCGAATGACCCACATGACGATCAAAAAAACGATGCTGGAAAGCATTTCGCGGTTCAAATCAAGCAAAGGTGACCTGCTCCGCGCGCAGGGGATGACGATGGCGGTCTGGGCAGCGTGTTTGTGCCCGCTGCTGTTCCTGCTGAACGCGTCGCTGCGGCCGCTGGCGCTGCTCTGCCAGATCGGAAGAGCGTCGTGCAGGGAAAGAGTGT
>OISZ01000007.1_pt1 | contig 81994 bp, 83 predicted proteins | sample 1586591 | NCBI WGS metagenome assembly OISZ01 (sample SAMN02674970, study PRJEB24791) | human gut metagenome, SKBSTL043 | isolation source: stool | host: Homo sapiens | place: USA
GGACAGCGCGAAAGCAGTTGAATGGTATCGTAAATCTGCGGAGAATGGCAATGCATCTGCACAGTTCAATCTTGGCATTTGTTATGACAATGGAGAAGGTGTGGAAAAGGACAGCGCGAAAGCAGTTGAATGGTATCGTAAATCTGCGGAGAATGGCAATGCAGATGCACAGTTCAATCTTGGCGTTTGTTATGCCAATGGAAAAGGTGTGGAAAAGGACAGCGCGAAAGCAGTTGAATGGTATAAAAAAGCGGCTGAACAAGGTCAGGACAGCGCTCAATGTAATCTTGGATACTGCTATAAAAACGGCATTGGCGTAGAAAAAGACGTCATTAAGGCGACAGAATGGTATCAAAAATCTGCGGAGCAAGGCAATTGTACGGCTCAAAATAATCTTGGCTGTTGCTATGACAATGGAGAAGGCGTGGCACAAAACAAAGCGACAGCAGTAAAATGGTATCAAAAGGCTGCGGAGCAAAATTATGCAAATGCACAATATAACCTTGGCTTTTGTTATGAGAAAGGATTGGGGGGATTGTCTCGTAGCAAGAAAGAAGCATTGAAGATGTATCAGAAAGCTGCTGAGCAGGGAAATCATTCGGCAGAAAGGGCAATCAGGCGATTAAATGGGGGAGCTGTTTCTACCCTTGCGGATCTTGTGAACGGAGTGGGAGTGCTTTGGGAGATACTAAACGAATGACAGCAGAAAGGAAAACGAATCATGGCAAACGAGCTTGAAGCACTGGAAAAACAGCAGCTTTCCGCGCAGAGGTCGCTACATGACCTAACGGATCAGCTGACCCTTGCGGATCATCTGGTGTATAAAAAATATCTGACGGAATTGCAGAACTATGGTATGGTGGAACTCTCCCAGCAAATGTTGAAAGTGCAGGACCCTGCCCAGTGCATCCGACTGTTCCAGTTGCAGAAGCTGACCCTGAAAAAGGGAGAGGATATGTTCCAAAAGCTTTCTACGGTGTACTATTCCAGCATGGCGCAGGGCTGCAGTCTGGCGGTGATGATCGATGTGCCGGAGGAGAATGTTGGTGCCAATATCTATCTGGGGATCCGGGAAGACCCATCGAAAAAGAATATGAAGAACCACAATCTGGATACCTCCAGCAAGACGCTACAAAAGGTGCTGCGCTCTAACTTCCCCGGTTCCGAGACAAGAGGCATCTCGCTGCAGGAGGAAGAGGAATTGTTGGATGGTGCATTTGGCGATGCACAGGAAGCTGTGGCCTCGGTGTCCTGTGTGGCGGCACTGCGAGATAAATCCAAGACGGAAGACAAAGCCTTTGTGCAGGGCATCGAGCGTTTTATGGACGCGATGGACGGAGAGGTGTACACGGCGCTGTTTTTGGCAGAGCCTGTCTCGGCAGAAACGCAGGCGGAGATACGCAGTGGGTACGAAAATTTGTATAGCAGTCTTTCACCTTTCCGCAAAAGTACATGGTCTTATACCGAGAATCAGAGCACGGCTGTGATGGAGAGCCTGTGCAGTGGAACTTCCCACACCATCAGCGATACCGTCAGCACAACCACAACGGACGGTACGAACCAGTCCTCTTCGGTGACAGACGGCGCACAGAAAATGAAAGGGGTCAGCGGCGGCATCAACGGCGGCATCGGCAGCAGTTCCGGCACCTCGGTCACAAAGGTTTCGCCGGTAGCTGGTGGTATTGCAGGTATTCTTGGGCTGGGAGGCGTGGCGGCCTCGGTTCTGATACCGAGTGCAGGTGCTGTCATTGGCCCGTTGCTGGGTACGGCGGGCAGAGCCGTAGGCGGCACGGCACCATCCAGAACAGCCTTTAACAGCATTGCCCGGAACATCGGAGACTCTATGGGTCTTAATGCCTCGTGGGGTATTAGCCACTCGAACACGGAACAGACCGGTACTTCGCACAGCACTTCCAACGGAACGTCCCATGGCATTTCAGACAGCACCAGCCAGCAGGAGAGCCATGGTACAACGGATACCCGCGGTACGGGCCGTACTCAGCAGGTGGAACTGTGTAATAAATCGGTGGAGGAACTGCTGGAACGCATTGAAAGCCAGCTCAAGCGCGCCAAGGAGAGCGAAGATTATGGCTGCTACAAATGTGCCGCTTATTTTCTCTCGTCTACCCCGTCTACGGCGATCCTTGCGGCCAATACTTACCGTGCATTGATGGTAGGTGAGGGTTCCTCGGTGGAAAGTGGTGCTGTGAATGTCTGGCAAAATAATGAGTCAGAGGTGGCACAACTGCGAAAGTACCTGAAGCGGTTCATGCACCCTGTTTTTGCCCGTCCACTGTGGGAAGGTGCGCCGGACAGTCTGCTGTATACGCCAGCAACGCTGGTCAGCGGTCGGGAACTGCCAATGCACCTTGGTTTGCCGACACGTTCGGTACATGGCCTGCCCGTGATCGAACACGCAGAATTTGGCCGCAATGTACCGGATGCTGCTATTGAAGAGGCTGATAAAATCGGCTTGGGCAAAATCTATCACATGGGACAGCCGGAAAGTGCAGACCTTATTCTGAGCCGTCAGGCAATGACGGCACATACGTTCATTACAGGTTCTACTGGCACAGGTAAATCAAACGCAGTTTATCACCTGCTGGACGAACTTACAAAGGATGGCAATACAACTTTCCTTGTGGTGGAACCAGCCAAGGGCGAATACAAAACGGTGTTCGGAAATGGAAAGGCCGCTGTTTACGGCACCAATCCCAGAGAAACGCCGCTGCTGCGCCTCAATCCGTTTGCTTTCCCGGCAGAAATTCATGTTCTGGAGCACATTGACCGTCTGGTAGAAATTTTTAGTGCTTGTTGGCCGATGTATGCGGCAATGCCAGCTGTGCTGAAAGATGCCATTGGGCGCAGCTATCAGAACGCAGGGTGGGACTTGCGAGAGTCGAAAAGTGACAGAGGCGTTTTCCCCACATTTTTTGACCTGCTGCACGTTTTGCCAACGGTCATTGAAGAATCGCATTATTCCAATGACACCCAGAGCGACTATGTGGGAGCACTGTGTACCCGTGTGAAATCTCTGACCAATGGCATCTATGGCAGTGTGTTCTGTGCAGAAGATGCGCTGAGTGATGCGGAGTTATTCGATGAAAATGTCATTGTGGATTTGAGCCGCGCAAGCGCAATGGAAACAAAGTCGCTGCTGATGGGCATTCTGGTGATGAAGTTGCAGGAATATCGGATGTGCAGTGGGGTGATGAATGGGAAACTCCGTCATGTGACAGTGTTGGAGGAGGCACATAACCTGCTGCGCAAGACATCGGCAGAGCAGTCACAGGAGAGCGCAAACGTACAGGGGAAGTCGGTGGAGATGCTGGCTAACGCGATTGCGGAAATGCGCACCTACGGAGAAGGCTTTATCATTGCAGATCAGGCTCCCGGACTGCTGGATGTGTCGGTCATTCGCAACACGAATACAAAAATCATTCTGCGCCTGCCGGACGAAGAAGACCGCAAGCTGGTGGGTAAATCTGCCGGATTGAAAGAAGCGCAAATCGATGAACTTTCCAAGCTGCCGCTGGGTGTGGCCGCTGTTTACCAGAATGAGTGGCCGGAAGCGGTTCTCTGCAAGATTGAGGCGTATCCCATGCCGGAAAATGCTGTTTACCACAAGCCTGTAAAAACAGGGGAAGAAATCAATACAGAATTTATATTCGGGCAGTTGGCACAGGAAGCTCCTGCAAAGTGTCTGAATGATTCGGAGATGGAACAGCTGAAACGATGGCTGAAGCGGCATGAGATTTGGATGGAGCCTGAGGAACGACGTTACATCGAACAAGTATTTCAGGGTGAACTGAGAGACAGAGATAAGACTCAGAAAATGGTGTTTGATTTCTTTGGTGGCATGGAAACGCTTATACAGTACTGCCATGAAGCAGAAAAAACATTGGCACCACGCAGAGAAATGGTGAATCAGTTGCAGGGGAGATATGCCCTCCAAACATCGACTGCGGAGTGGGCATTAAACTGCCTGATGACAGAAGGACTTCAGCGGAATCCTGACCGGGATGCGGTGAAAGAGCTAAGGAAAAACTTTCTGGAGCAGGGAGGTAAGGTGATGTGAAAAACGAGCTTTCGGAAGTAAAAGTACCAGAGTTTCAAAATTCCATTGGACTTGATACATCAATCAGAAGGTCTTTTGAACGGCTGCAAGAGGGCAAATTTTCTAAGACAGAGAAAAAACTTACCCCGGATATAAAGCAATCATTTGAGCACTTGCAAAAAGATGTATCTGCAAGCGAGAGGATGAGTTCTGGCGTGGCAAAATCGTTTGAAAAGCTGGAACCAGAACAGGGAACTCGCTATAATGATAGTGGTGCACCATATCGTATGGAGCAAGATCTTCTGTCCGATGCAGAGTACAAAAGAAATGGATATGAATATACAACAGACCACCTTGGGAGACTTTTCACAGCGGAAGGAAATCTTCACCTAAAAGAGCACGATGGACGTTTGCAAATAAAAGATAACATCCATGACATCGGTAAAGGATATGAAAAAAGCACAGATGACCGTGGACACGCGATTGCAGACCGCTTTGATGGTGCAAATGATTTGGAAAATCTGGTTCCACAAGATGCAGGCTTGAATCGAAATGAATTCAAAAATTTTGAAAGTAAGCTGGCACAAGAACTGGAAGCTGGAAAGCAGGTTTATTTGAAGCTGGAAATGCACTATCCCGGAGACTCATTCCGTCCAGATGCGATTACAGCAGAAACAACAATCAATGGTAAACAGGAAGTGAAAGTATTTTTGAACGATAAATACTAACAAGTCTACTGCACTTTCAAGTTATTACAATTTTGGTCGGTTGCACTTACAATACAAGTATCACTTCATGGAACGGAGGGTACTTGTACTATGGTGGACTACGCTGACATTGGAAAACGCATCCGTGCCTGCCGCCTTGCAAAAGGCATGACGCAGGAACAGCTGGCCAATGAGGTCGGCGTTGTGGTCATGCATATCAGTCATATCGAGACTGGAAACTCTGTCCCCAGTCTGAAAAAATCACTCCGAAAAGTGTATGGGAAACCATCTAAGAATTGGTATGACTAAAATCTCAAAAGGCTAATATTAAGAGCCTGAAAAGCATCAGTAAACAGAATTAACCGCCCCGATTTCCGTAACAGGAGATCGAGGCGGTTTTTATATCGTGGATTATCAATGAATTGATTCCCAGTTACGCATCATCCGTCTCGGACAGAGATCTCTTAATGTCGCACTCAATTTTTGCAAGTGGAAGTTGAATCATTGATATGTTCTTGAAGTTGATCAGAACCTCGACTTCATCGCAGGCCTCAATCGTTACAATGCTATTATCAAGTAATTCGCCCATTTCATAAATTTGCTGCACAGCAGAGGCTAAAGAGTCCGAGACATCGTAAGACAAAGAGAGGTGCTGAATTCGACCGTTCGAGAATATAATAGTGGCGGTGTTCAGTTTAGAAGCGAACGCTTCAGAATCGATTTTACAAATATCAATAATGTGGTCGATGGCCCCTACCAATAATGCAGAAAGACCGTGGTGGGAAGGAGTGTCTCCGACGTCTTTGTATGCCATATAATCCTCAAACGCTTCATACACAACCGCCGGAATTTCGCCCTCACTTACAGTGCTGTCCCAATCCATGTCAACAGGAGAGCCGCAGGCCTCATCAAGAAGCACCAGCTCTTCAATTTTATTGCAGTTGATCAGCAAAAGAGAGTTGTCCATACAAGGAATGGCCATATATTTTTCAGTGCTATTTTTATAAACTAGCTGCCGGGTATAGGCCGTTATCGGAAACCACAAATATTTTGGCTGACCTTGGACTAAGATGCCTAAGTGTCCCCAAAATCCACCGGGAGACTGGATTGTTGTTGGATCGTTTTTGACAAAGTAATTCATGCTGCTGACCGGAGGTTGAAAATAACCGTCGCCCAGTACACCAGTTACTCCGGTTCCAAGGCAATAGGCGACATCTCGCAGTTCTGCGAGGGGGACATCTTCGCCAGCTTCAATTTTTTGCAGTTCATCAATGGAAAGTCCACATCGTTGGCTAAATTGTTGAAGATCGAGGTGGAGTGCATCACGCAGCGTTTTAGAGTCAGTGAAAGGGTTGGCGATGCCACCCATCAGTTCACTGGGCGTGATGGAAAGAAATGCAAGCAGCTTTGAAATGTGCTTTTCAAAATTGGTTTTGTTGGTTACTTCGCCATTTAAGAGTTTATCAAGTGTTGGGCGAGAGATACCTGCACCAGTGCATACATTGCTCTTGGTATATTTGTGACTGCCAATGATTTGGTTTAGCTTGCATCCTACCACATCACGGGAATTAAACAAATCATTCATGTCATACATGGCTATCGCCTCCTTTAATGCAAGTACACGTCGATTTTTCGAATTTGTAAATATTTATTTTACATATTTACACAAAAAGATTTGAAAAGAAGCGGAGACGGTGACTGGTTGAAAATTTAAGAGCGACTGAGTATAATAAAACTGTAAAATGCTTTATTTAGGAAAAGAGGTCTGTATGGCAAAGTTTGTACCATTTATTATAAAAACAGACGGCAGTCAGAATATCAGTGTGAAAATCGTGCGCATGAAAAAGTCTGATGCGGTACAGACTGAAAAAGAACCCGTCTGGCAAACAAGCTGGTTGTCAGATTATATTCAGGATGATGCCTTTGAAAAGTATGCCTTAAAGACGAGTAATGGTGAACTGGTTGCGCTGGCTGCATACGAAATATTGGAAAATGACGTGATGGTTCATATTACCTACATTGAGAGCCAGCCGGAAAGCAATCCGACAATTGTCGGGCATTCTAAAAAGTATCAGGGCATTGGCCGAGTGTTGATTGCGTACGGAATCAAGCTGTCGATTGACCATGAATGCGGCGGGACGGTCACGTTCGAGGCAAAGGTTCCGGAGCTGGCAGAGCATTATGTCCGGGACTATGGAGCTTGTCCATTGCCGAGTTTTGGCGGAGCACCGCGTTATGAACTTTCTGGTGAGGCGGCAATGAACATCTTTGTAACTTACTTGAAATGAGGTGTGTTTGATGAGTGCAAAAGAATATTTTCAGCGTGATGCAGAGCGAGAGACATTTTATCGCACATTTTATCAAATTTGCAGACGCTTTAATGTCACATGGTCAACAGCAACGCCGGAAGTCCGAGCTTTTATTGAGGAAGTTACCCGTGTGACTTATGAACGGGAAAAAGCAAAGCGTAACGGAGTTTCTCTTAGTACAGTGAAACCGTTCTTTGGTGATACAGCGTGTTAAAGAAACGGCATATTACTGTTGCGAACGCCCTGAAATTTTAACACTTGCTCAGGCTGCTATTAAAAATCCCCGCAAGTAATCGCGTGAGGGCTTGAGAAAGCACGAATAAAGCATAATGAACCGCCCCGGTTTCCGTAACAGGAAGCTGGGGCGGTTTTTCTGTACAAAAAACGGCCGGAAGTTTTATGCGTTTCTACAAACATGTAGGAAAATATTGACAACATAAAATTAGTATGGTATCTTGATGCCGGATAAAGTGAACAGTTCAATAGAAAATAAAACTCCTGGCAATAATCAGCAATAGAATTATAGAGCTGTCCCTTTATCCATTCTTCGCTTGGCGGAGGTGCTCCAAGTTCGATAGAGAAATCAACTTCGTGAGCTCATGTTCCCCGCATACGCGGGGGTAGAGGGAGCTTCGACTCCCTCTTTCTTTAAAAATGCCACTTAAAGTCCAATTTATTGGACGATAGAAAAGCTATATCTATCTCGGAAAGTAACACACACCGGACGAACAGGAGGTGCGGCATGAAACTGACCTACGCAAGGCTTCTGGCGGGCAAAACCGATTCGAATGACACGAGCCTCTGGCTGCCACTCTGGATGCATTTGCGGGATACGGCAGAGATCATGGAATTGCTGGTGCGGAAGTGGCTGCCGGAAAGCGTGAAGAAAGCAACCGACCTGGACGAAGAAGCCCTGATCGCGCTGGCACGCTTTTTGGGCTGGACACATGATCTTGGTAAGAGCATTGTTGCCTTTCAGAGCGTCCTGATGCCGCTGCTGCCAGAGGCAAGGCAGCGAATTGAGCGCTTTACCACCTTGACCTGCCCGGAGCAGGATCGGAAGAAAACACCTCACGCCCGGGCGAGCGAAGCGATTCTGATAGAGCTGAAGTGTCCGCCAGGAATCGCCTCCGTTGCGGGGGCCCACCACGGCAAGCCGCAGGAGCAGGAAGAAGTGGAAGCTCAGCTGGTGAGCTGGACATGCAACTACTACCCCAAGGGAGAAAAGGCATTTTGGGAAAGCTGCTGGGATGAGTTGTTTGAGACAGCGCTGAAAGATTGCGGCTACGACGACCCGGCAGAGCTGCCGGACTTGACTCCGCCTACAGAAATTCTGCTGACAGGACTGCTTATCATGGCGGACTGGATCGCCAGCAATACCGAGTATTTTCCGTTGATCCCAGTAGAAGAACTGGGGAACGAAATGGCTTATCCGGAGCGTGCGGAACGGGCCTGGAATAAATGGGATGAGAAAGACCTGACGGCACCCTGGGAGGCACAGACTTCTATTGTGGACGAAGAGGAGTTCAAAGTGCGTTTTGGATTCCCACCCAACGCGGTACAGGCTGCTGCCGTGGAAGCAGCCAACAGTGTGAGCGCCCCGGGAATTTTGATTTTAGAGGCCCAGATGGGTGTAGGCAAGACGGAGGCTGCGCTGGCAGCCGCGGAAATTCTGGCGGCGCGGTTTGGCGCGGGTGGAATCTTCTTTGGCTTGCCTACGCAGGCAACGGCAAACGGGATTTTGGGGCGGCTGGTGCAGTGGGCGGACAACCAGCCGGACAGGCTGCTAAAATGCATCCGGCTGGCCCACGGCATGGCAGAGCTGAACGAAGAGTATATCCGCTTACAGGAACAGACCGTTCCGATAGAAGACGACTGGGACGATTCCGAGACAAACGAGCACCGGGTGCAGGTGCACCAGTGGTTCCGGGGCAGCAAGCAGGCGCTGCTGGCCTGCTTTGTCATTGGCACGGTGGACCAGCTGCTCATGGCGGCGCTCAAACAAAAGCATGTGATGCTGCGCCACCTCGGCCTTGCGGGCAAGGTGGTGATCATCGACGAGTGCCATGCCTATGATGCCTACATGAACTGCTACCTTGACCGGGCGCTGGAATGGCTGGGCTGGTATCGGGTGCCGGTGATCTTACTTTCAGCCACGCTGCCGGCCCGGCGGCGGGCAGAGCTGGTGGAAGCCTACCAGCAGAAGCGCACCTCCGCACCAGACGCACCGTGGAAGACCAGCTGCGGCTATCCGCTCCTGACCTGGACGGATGGGGAGGAAGTCCGCCAGACGACCATTCCGCTGGATACGCCCAGCCGGACGGTACAGACGGTTCCGCTGACGGAAGAGGGACTGCCCGGTTTCCTGCGCGAAAAGATGCAGGCGGGCGGCTGTGGGGGTGTCATCGTCAACACCGTTAAAAAGGCACAGGCCGTGGCCCGGATGCTGCGGGAAGCTCTGCCGGAAAAAGAAGTGCAGGTGTTCCACGCACAATTCCTGATGCCGGACCGCGCCGCGCGGGAGCAGGAGCTCATGGAGCGGATCGGCAAGCACTCGACTCCGGCCCGGCGGGATGGACTCATTGTGGTGGGCACGCAGGTGCTCGAACAGTCGTTGGACATTGATTTTGACGTTATGGTGACGGAACTTTGCCCGATGGACCTACTGCTACAGCGCATTGGCCGTCTGCACCGCCACACCTGGCGCTGCCGCCCACAGCCGATGCAGGCAGCCGTCTGCGCGGTGCTGGATACCGGAGAGGATGCTTTTGATGAGGGCAGCGCAGCAGTCTACGGCAAGTGGCTGCTCTGGCGGACACGGGAACTGCTGCCTCAGACCATCCGCCTGCCGGAAGAGATCTCCCCGCTGGTACAGCAGGTGTATGGCTGGGCGGCGGAGGACAAACTGCCCGAAGATGCCGCCAGTGAGAAGCTGTGCCATAACTATGAACTGGAACAGGGAAAGCGAAAGGACCGGGCAGAGGCTTATCTGGTGCATCACCCGAAGGCGTATAAAAAAATCCCCCAGCTCAATACGCTGGACGGCTGGATGGCAGACGAGGGTGCCTGTTCTGACCCGGCGGCCCGGGCGGCTGTCCGTGACGGCGACCCGTCTGTTGAGGTGCTGGTCATGGTGCAGGGGCGGGATGGCAGCATCCATTTCCTGCCGTGGCAGGAGGGAGGCCGGACGGTAGCGTCTGACTGCCCGCCGCAGCCGGAGGAGGCGCTGAAAATCGCACGGCAGAAACTGCGGCTCCCGGCAGTGTTTGGCAAGGAAAGGGACGTGAAACGCGTCATTGACGAGCTGGAAGCGGACAACCGCCGTCTGCTGGCCCAATGGCAGCTCTCCCCGATGCTGCGCGGGGAGCTGGTGCTGCTGCTGGATGAAACGCTGACGGCCCATCTGGCGGGGATGACGCTCCATTATGATCGTGAGAATGGTCTGATTTATGAAAAGGAGGAAGCTGATGCAGGAAATTGAGTTTAACCTGTTGACGGAACCCTGGGTCCGTGTCCGTCTGCCGGACAATACCGTGCAGGAAGTTTCTCTGACGGATGCACTGGTCCATGCGCAGGAGTACATGGACCTGGCAGGAGAGATGCCTACCCAGGACGCGGCCATGCTGCGGCTGCTGCTGGCGGTGTTGTTTACGGTCTTTTCCCGCGTGAACGAAGTGGGGGAGCCGGAGCCGCTGGAAGACGAAGAAACCGCTCTGGAGCGCTGGGGAGCGCTGTGGGAACTGAAACATTTCCCGGAGCAGCCCATCCGGGACTATCTGGAGCAGTGGAAAGACCGCTTCTGGCTCTTCCACCCGGAGCGGCCATTCTGGCAGGTGCCGGAAGCAAAAATTGGAAGCCCATTTAAAGGCGGAAAATTAAACGGAGAAGTGTTTGAAAGCGAAAACAAAAACAATATGTTTGCATCTTATGCTGGTGTGGAAAAGAATGCACTGACATATGCACAAGCAGCAAGGTGGCTGGTATTTCTCAATAACTATGACGATGCAGCCGCAAAGAAAAAAGCAAAGGACAGACCCAGCATGAGCCCGGGATGGCTGGGGCAACTGGGTCTTGTATATGTGAAAGGTGTAAATCTGTTTGAAACACTGATGCGAAATCTGATGTTTTTAAACGACAGGGCAGAGCTTTGGGAAAAAGGAAGACCCAATTGGGAACTGGAAGAACCAAGAAGCGAAGAGCGGACGGAAATCGTCTGCCCGGGTAATTATGCAGAACTTCTAACAATGCAGTGCCGACGGATCTGGTTGGAACGAGAAAATGAAAAAGTGGTCCGGTATACATTGTTGGGTGGAGATTTCTTTGATAAGAAAAACGCATTTGCAGAACCCATGACACTATGGGGACTCCGGAAGCAAACGAAAGAGAGCCCAGAATGCTATCTTCCGCAAAAACACGATATGGAGAAAATGCTCTGGCGAGAATTTTCCTCGATTATAGGTGACGGAAAGCATATTCCGGGCGTGGTGCAGTGGAATGGTTATTTACAAAGATGTGGTTTTTTAAAGAAAAAAGAAATCCTGCAAATATGTGCTGTTGGTGTTGAATATGGAGCGCAAAGTGCATCCATGAAAGGGGTCTATGCAGACCAGATTGCAATGAGCCTTTCTCTGTTAAATGAGCTGGGCCGTGGTTGGCAGAACCGCATCACTGATGAAATTAGCCGGTGCGAGCAGGCAGCCTCTCTGGTGGGGCACTTGGCGCAGAACATTGCTACTGCCGCGGGCGATAAAAACGGAAATGCCAGCGTCCCGGCCCGTTCCCAGTTCTATTTTGCAGTAGATCAGCCGTTCCGGCAGTGGCTGCGGAGCATCGACCCGGAAGAAGACAACATGACCGAAACCACAGCCCGCTGGCAGGTGATCGCCCGCGGCATTGCAGAGCAGCTGGGCCAGCAGATGGTGCTGGAGGCTGGCAGCGCCGCGCTGATAGGACATTGGGTTGAAATTAAAACAGGCAGAAAAAAAGAAGATAAAAAGAAAATGCTGTATACAGCACCAGCTGCCTATAACAGCTTTTTAGGCAGGCTATATGGTCTTTATCCGAAAACAAACGATGAGGGAGGAACGGCATGAGTGAGAAAAACGAGAGCCGCACACAGGCCATCAGGGGCTATGTGGACGGCAAGATTCAATGGCTCTGGGGTCTGCCGGAGAACCAGCGGCGTGCAGAGCTGGCAAAGCTGCGCCGGGGCATCGGACATGCACCCGGGGAGCTTCCAGACCTGTGGGGCGGCCTTTTGCAGGGGATGCCTGCGAGCTTTTACGGCACAAATGGCCCCTCCCATGAAGAGTGGGCGGTCTATCTGGCACTGACCCTGTATGCCCTGCACCAGCAGAGCAACGATACTGTGTGCGTGAGCCAGCTCGGCTGCACGCTGGGCCGGGCCGTGCGCAGGCTGGCGGAGCAGACCGTGGCCAGTGGGCAGGACTGGACCGAGAGCAGCATTCTGCGGCGGTTCAACGCGCTGGCTACCGCCGAAGAAATTACCGAGATCAGCCATCATCTGCGGGGCATGATTCAGCTGCTGAGGGCCGCAAAGCCGGACAGCATCCCGCTGGATTACCCGCGGTTGGCTGTTGACCTGTACGGGCTGCAGTGCGATGCCCCGCAGCTGGCACAGCTGCCCGCCAACATCCGCCTGCGGTGGGGGCAGGACCTCTACCGCTACGAGAAGAACGAATCGTCCGAGACGCAGGAAAAGGAGAACTGACTTATGAAAAAGCGTTTGTATGTTGACTTTCATGTGCTGCAGACGGTGCCGCCCAGCTGCATCAACCGGGACGATACGGGCAGCCCCAAAACGGCCATTTACGGCGGCGTGACCCGCGCCCGGGTCTCCTCTCAGGCGTGGAAGCACGCCATGCGGCAGGCCTTTGTAGAGGAAAGCCTGCTGGACGAAGAGGATGTGGGCAAGCGCACCAAAAAGGTGACGGAGCTGGTGGAAAAGGAGATCGCCGCCCTTGCCCCGGAAAAAGATGCTGCCAAGCTGGCCAAGAAGACGCTGGACAATGCAGGCATCAAGAACGATGAGAAAGGCACCAAGGCCCTGTTCTTCATCAGCCAGGCACAAATCAAGGCGCTGGCACAGCTGGCCGTGGAAGAGTGTGCAGACAAAAAAGAGTACAAGAAAGCACTGAGCACAGCCCCCTCGGCAGACATTGCCTTGTTTGGCCGGATGGTGGCGGATGACCCCTCTCTGAACTTTGATGCCGCTGCACAGGTGGCCCACAGCATTTCTACCCATGCGGTGCAGAACGAATACGACTACTTTACCGCCGTGGATGACTGTCAGGTAGAGGACAACGCGGGCGCAGGCCATCTGGGCACCGTGGAGTACAACTCTGCAACCCTGTACCGCTATGCAACCGTCAATGTGATGGAGCTTGAACGCCATCTGGGCGCGGAAAAAGCGGCCGAAGTGGTGAGGAGTTTTGGGGAAGCGTTCATCCGCTCCATGCCCACGGGCAAGCAGAACACCTTTGCCAACCGCACTCTGCCGGATGCCGTCTATGTGACCATCCGGGAGGATCAGCCCGTGAACCTCTGTGGTGCCTTTGAGCGGGCGGTGCGGAAGAGCACGGAGGGCTACGCAGAGCCCTCCAAGAGCGCGTTGCAGGCCTATGCACAGCAGCTGTATCAGAGCTTTGCGGAGGCCCCGGCAGAGAGCTTTACCGTGGGCACCGGGCTGGAAGCACTGGCCCCGGCCCAGCCGCTGAACACCATGCTGGATGCACTGGAAGAAGCTGTTAAGGAGAACCTGACCGGAAACGAGGTGGAATGATGGCAACACTGTTGCTTCGGCTGGCAGCGCCTTTGCAGGCGTGGGGCGCGGATTCCAAATTCGAGACCCGGAAAACGGCCCGGGAGCCTACCAAGAGCGGCGTCATCGGTCTGCTGGCCGCGGCGCTGGGCCTGCGGCGGGATGAGACCGAGCCATTGACCCGGCTGGCGCAGCTGCGGTTCGGCGTCCGGGTGGAGCGGGAGGGCCAGCTGTTGGTGGATTTCCACATGGCCCGCAACGAGGAGAAAGACCGCTCCTATGTCACCTACCGCCATTACCTCGAAGATGCTGTTTTTCTGGTGGGCCTGGAAAGTGAAGACACCGCTTTGCTGCAGGAACTGGCAGAGGCGCTGACCCACCCGGTGTTTCCGCTGTACCTGGGCCGCCGTGCCTGCCCGCCCACCCTGCCGCTCTGCCTGGGCCTGCGGGAGCAGGGCCTTGTGGAGGCCTTGCAGGCAGAGCCTGCGCTCTGCCCCGGCGGGCCCAAGCCGACCCGCATCGTGGCGGATGCCGCACCGCAGGAGCCGGGGGCTGTCCCGCAGCGGGATGTGCCTCTCTCCTACGACCCGCGGCACCGGCAGTACGGTTACCGCTCGGCCCGGGAGATCTCCCTCCGGCAGCCCGTAGGGGCCCCGGAGCCGACCGCCCATGACCCATTCTGTGAATTGTGAGGTGAAGTGCAGATGTATTTATCCCGTGTAGAGCTTGACCCCACCCGCCGCAGCACCATGACGGCGCTGGCGGCACCACAGAAATTCCATGGCGCGGTGGAAAGTGCCTTTTCCGGGGAGCGCCGCCGTCGGTTGTGGCGGCTGGACCGGCTGGGCGAAAAGCTGTATCTGCTCCTCCTCAGCGAGGAGATGCCGGACCTCTCCGGCGTTGTGGAGCAGTTTGGCACCGGAGCGGCACCAGAGTCCCGGAATTATGATCCGCTGCTGGCGCGGATCACACCGGGCAGCCGCTGGCAGTTTCGGTTGGCGGCCAACCCCACCAAAAGCTGCAAAGACGCCCAAAAACCCGCAGCGCGGGGAACCGTGGCCGCACACTGCACGACACAGTACCAGAAGCAGTGGCTGTTGGATCGCGCCGCAAAGCACGGCTTTGCCCTGACGGAGGATTCCTTTACCGTGACCCGGGTGCAGTGGCACCACTTTGCCAAGCGCGGCACCCGCCCGGTGTCGCTGTTGGCGGTGACGTATGAGGGCGTTTTGCAGGTGACGGACCCCGAGGCGTTCCGGAACCTGCTGTGTCAGGGCATGGGCCGGGGCAAAGCCTACGGCCTTGGCCTGCTGACCGTGATGCGTGGAGGATAAGACCATGGCGGAGATGCCGGGCATGATCCGGCCAGACCTGCAGGCGCTGCCGCAGGTGCGGGACCGGATGACCTTTTTGTACCTCGAACACTGTACCCTTGGCCGACAGGATGGAGCCATCACGGTCACGGACGAAAAAGGGGTGGTCCAGATCCCGGCAGCGGGCATTTCCGTCCTGCTGCTGGGGCCGGGCACCCGTGTGACTCACCGTGCCATGGAGCTGATGGGCGACACGGGCGTGGGCGCTGTCTGGGTGGGCGAGCACGGTGTGCGTTACTACGCCCATGGCCGCCCGCTGACCACCCACTCCCGGCTGCTGCTGCGACAGGCAGAACTGGTGACCAACACCCGCAAGCATCTGGAAGTGGTGCGCAAGATGTACCAGCTGCGTTTCCCGGAGGAAGATGTCTCCAAGCTGACCATGCAGCAGCTGCGCGGCCGGGAAGGCAGCCGGGTGCGGCAGGTGTACCGCAAGGCTTCCCAGAGCACGGGCGTGCCCTGGAACGGGCGGCTCTACCGCCCAGAGGATTTTGCGGCCGGAGATGCCGTCAATCAGGCGCTTTCGGCTGGGCACGCCTGCCTGTACGGTCTGGCCCATGCGGTGATCGTGGCATTGGGCTGCGCCCCGGGTCTTGGGTTTGTGCATGTGGGGCACGAGTGCTCTTTCGTGTACGATGTGGCTGATCTGTACAAGGCTGAAGTGACCATCCCCATCGCCTTTGAGGTGGCAGCGCAGGCCCCGGAAGACCTGCCCGCTGTGGTCCGCCGCCGGGTGCGGGATGCCATGGTGGAGCACCACATTCTGGAACGGATGGTGCACGATATCCGGTATCTGCTCCTGACGAAAGAGGAACAGAGCGAGGCGGAAGAAGCGGTCTACCTCTGGGACAATCAATTGGGCACCGTCGCCAATGGCATCAACTATTTTGATCAGGAAGCGGGGGATGGGCCATCGTAGTGCTGACCATGACCAACTGCCCGCCCCGGCTGCGGGGCGACCTGTCCAAGTGGCTGTGCGAGATCAACACGGGCGTTTATGTGGGGAACGTGAGCAGCCGCGTGCGGGACGCTCTGTGGGACCGGGTGTGCCAGAACCTGAAAAACGGGCAGGCGACGCTGGTGTTCACCACGGCAGGCGAACAGCGAATGGATTTCCGCACCCACAACACCACCTGGGAGGCCGTTGATTTTGACGGCATCAAGCTGATGCGGCGGCCTCTGCCGCAGGCTGAACAAAATCAGATCGACCTGAAACCTGGGTTCAGCAAGGCTGCACAGCAGCAGTATGCCCGCCGGGCAGGCAAGCCTCGCACCCCGAAAAAAGAAACCTACACGGTCATTGATCTGGAGACCACAGGCCTGCAGGCAGCGTCCGATGCGATCATTGAGTATGGAGCCCTGCGGGTCCGGGATGGAGTCCCGGCAGAGGAACTGAGTCTCCTTGTCCGGTGCGGGACACCGCTGCCCGCCGTCATCACAGAGCTGACCGGCCTCCGGGATGAGGACTTACAGCAGGGGATGGAAGAACGGGCTGCACTGGAACAGTTTTTGGCGTTTATCGGGAATGACCCGCTCGTCGGGCATAACATTTCGTTTGATATGGAGTTTCTCCGGGCAGCCTGCCGACGGCAGGGGCTCCCCGCCCCAGCCAGCCACTGCACCGACCTGATGCAGCTGGCCCGCCGCAGGCTTTCCCGAGTACCAAACTACAAACTTCTGGCATTGGCGCAGCATTTCCAGCTGGCAGATAAAGTAGAGCACCGCGCCCTGCCGGACTGCCGTCTGGTGCAGCAGGTCTATTGCAAACTGAATGAACCGGGTGTAAAATAATTGCGGAAGCGACGCATCTATGGGATCTTTTTAGTCTTTTCCCCGCATACGCGGGGGTGATCCCCAAATTGCCATGGATTACAATTCCGCAGAAGCCTTTTCCCCGCATACGCGGGGGTGATCCTTGCATCGTTCCAGCTTTCTGTTCTGAATGCTGCTTTTCCCCGCATACGCGGGGGTGATCCCTGCCGAGCAGCTACACCGAATTCATGAACCTCCTTTTCCCCGCATACGCGGGGGTGATCCCTGTAAGGTTTTCCGCCTACTTTTTCATTCCAGCTTTTCCCCGCATACGCGGGGGTGATCCCCACCGGCACTGTTCAACAATCCAGGCAGCATCCTTTTCCCCGCATACGCGGGGGTGATCCCAATGAAGCCGTCCTCATGGATGCCGTATTCATCTTTTCCCCGCATACGCGGGGGTGATCCCTTGGATATGCTCCTCCAGCTTTTTCTGGGTCTCTTTTCCCCGCATACGCGGGGGTGATCCCTCCTGCCCTGTACAGTCATAGGGGCTGTTGTACTTTTCCCCGCATACGCGGGGGTGATCCCTGAGCGCACTGCTGGTATCGGCGGTGCTGTGCCTTTTCCCCGCATACGCGGGGGTGATCCTGACCGCCGATTGGGAAACAAAACTGCTGCGAACTTTTCCCCGCATACGCGGGGGTGATCCCTGGACGTTTCACCACCACATGTTGTGTTTTTTCTTTTCCCCGCATACGCGGGGGTGATCCCTCGCCCTCTTCTTTGCCATCTTTATAGGCTTTCTTTTCCCCGCATACGCGGGGGTGATCCTGCTCACCCTGACCGTTCGCAATGTACCAGGTTCTTTTCCCCGCATACGCGGGGGTGATCCCTCTGACCAGCAGGCGCAGCGGCTCACCCGCTCCTTTTCCCCGCATACGCGGGGGTGATCCCACGGCAGGCCGTCTGGAAAGACGTGAAACGTGCTTTTCCCCGCATACGCGGGGGTGATCCCAATGCAGGAGGTAAAACTGCAAGGCTTACGAGCTTTTCCCCGCATACGCGGGGGTGATCCCGCTGACCACATCAAAGAAACGTGCACGCCGTGCTTTTCCCCGCATACGCGGGGGTGATCCACAGGCGAGGTCATAGAGCACGCCACAGAGCGCACTTTTCCCCGCATACGCGGGGGTGATCCCGGAGCCCGGGCGCCGGGCGTCCGGGGGCTATGGCTTTTCCCCGCATACGCGGGGGTGATCCCCATGAACGAGGGAGATTTAGTCCCGATCTACTCTTTTCCCCGCATACGCGGGGGTGATCCTTTTCCGTCACTTGTCCGTTTCTGTCGTTGTGCCTTTTCCCCGCATACGCGGGGGTGATCCCGCACCGAAACTGGCCTTTAACATCGAAATGATCTTTTCCCCGCATACGCGGGGGTGATCCCGAGTTTCATGTCGGCTGCCATCGCAAACTTTTCTTTTCCCCGCATACGCGGGGGTGATCCCGTGTACGCTTCTTTGATTCTTTGCCAGTCGTTCTTTTCCCCGCATACGCGGGGGTGATCCCAGCCGGGAGCGGCAGAGGCACAGGCCACACAGGCTTTTCCCCGCATACGCGGGGGTGATCCCATTTGCCGCGACCGATTCCGGCCACCGTCTACCTTTTCCCCGCATACGCGGGGGTGATCCTGACGGATTTGTCCGTTGCAAGCCATTCCTGCGCTTTTCCCCGCATACGCGGGGGTGATCCTCAAGCCGGGGCCGGATGGACGTTTCAGACAGGCTTTTCCCCGCATACGCGGGGGTGATCCTTGCCGCCCCGCAGGGCAGGCGGGGAGCGGCTTCTTTTCCCCGCATACGCGGGGGTGATCCCATTTACAGGGATTTGTACAGGATAACGATTAACTTTTCCCCGCATACGCGGGGGTGATCCCCCGTAAACCCGTAGCCATACACACCCGGACAACTTTTCCCCGCATACGCGGGGGTGATCCTTTGAGCCAGCCCCAATTTGCCGGAACATAAGCCTTTTCCCCGCATACGCGGGGGTGATCCCAGGATATCGCAGACCTTAAGGCCAAGAACACGCTTTTCCCCGCATACGCGGGGGTGATCCCAAGACCGCAAAAAAAACCAAAACCATCAACCTCTTTTCCCCGCATACGCGGGGGTGATCCTCCAAAATGGGAAAAGAAAAAGCCGGGGCATAGCTTTTCCCCGCATACGCGGGGGTGATCCTGTGGTCTGTGTGTTTTTCCACCGTATTCTCCACTTTTCCCCGCATACGCGGGGGTGATCCTTGATTACACCCGGCTTGCGCCTGATATGCCGTCTTTTCCCCGCACACGCGGGGGTGATCCTTACTGCCAGTGCGAGGAAACCGCATCCTTTTACTTTTCCCCGCATACGCGGGGGTGATCCTAGCAGCGTCTTGGACATCTCTTTCAGGTTGAACTTTTCCCCACACACGCGGGGGTGATCCCCAGTATTCCAAGCTGCAAACCATTATGGCCGGACTTTTCCCCGCACATGTGGGGGTGATCCCGTGTACGAAATCGCATACGATACCGGATGCCCCTTTTCCCCGCATACGCGGGGGGTGATCCCGTAAATGGAAACGCCGGGCTTGCTCTGCGCAGCTTTTCCCCGCATACGCGGGGGTGATCCAAAAACGTAACGGCTGGGGCGGACAGAACCTCTTCTCCGACATGCTCAGAATACTATTTTTTCTCCGCAAAGCAAAAGCAGCGACCTTGTTCATTCAATCAAACCAGGTCACTGCTTTTTGCATGTGTGAAATTTTAACGATTTACAGGGATGTTTTGCAACTTTTCCTGAAGCTCGGCTTGGATATCGGTGAGGCATTCCAACAAAAGGGGATTGAACGCGCCGCATTCTCCGTTCAGGATCATCCGCATGGCAGTCTCGTGGGAGAACGCCTCTTTGTAGCAGCGCTCACTGGTCAGGGCGTCGTACACATCGGCCAGGGAGACGATCTGCGCGCTGATGGGAATGTCATTGCCCTTGAGACCGTCTGGGTAGCCCCGGCCATCCCAGCGCTCATGGTGCCAGCGGGCGATGTCGTAGGCGGTTTGCAGCAGGGGTTCATCCTCAAAGTTTTCCAGCCGCCGCAGCATGTTGGCACCCTGCATACAGTGGGTCTTGATGACCTCGAACTCCTCTTTACTAGAAATCGTTTTCGGCTTCTGTGCAACAATTTTCTGCGGGGTGGGGGTAAAATGGGCAAAAGATTGCAATAAAATCAAAAATCTGGTATGATAAAAAGACGTTTCGCATTGTATCTGTATAGGAGGGAAAAGCCATGCTGATTCCGGTTGTTTTATTTATCATCGGCCTGCTCTGCCTGATCAAGGGCGGCGACTGGTTTGTAGATGGCGCTTCGGCGCTGGCCCGGCGGTTCCACCTGCCGGAGCTGCTCATTGGTGCCACGGTGGTGTCCATCGGCACCACCCTGCCCGAGGTGATGGTCTCCACCATGTCGGCGGTGTCCGGCCATGGTGAGATCGCCTACGGCAACGCCATTGGTTCTGTCATCTGCAACGCGGCGCTCATCGCGGCCATTACCATCGCCGTCCGCCCGGGCAAGGTGGACCGTAAGACGCTGGGGATGCCAGTGGCGTTCTTCTTTGCGGCGGCAGCCATCTACTGCGTGGCAGCCTACGGCTTTGGCAAGTTCACCCGGCCTATGGGCCTCATCATGCTGGCCCTGTTCGTGGCCTATATGGTGGCCAACGTGCTCCAGATGAAAAACGCCCCGGCGGTCGCTGAGGCTGAGGCCGAAGCAGAGGCTGCCGAGGAAGAAATGACCCTGACCAAAACGCTGGTGCTTCTGGTGGCGGGTGCCGTGCTCATCGCCGTGGGTGCCAACCTGCTGGTGGACAACGGCACCCTCATTGCCCAGGCGCTGGGCGTGCCCGAGTCCGTCATTGCACTGACCTTTGTGGCCCTGGGCACCTCGCTGCCCGAGCTGGTCACGGCCATCACGTCCCTTGTCAAGGGCTGCAGCGACCTCTCGCTGGGCAACATCGTGGGTGCCAACGTCTTCAATCTGGTGCTGGTCAGCGGCGCGTCCGTGACCATTGCGCCGTTCACCATCCCCCAGAGCTCCACCCTGTTTGGCATCAATTCCAGTCTGGTGCTGGACCTGCCCGTGATGCTGGCCGTCATGGTGCTCATGTGTGTCCCGGCGCTGGTGCGGGGCAAGCTCTCCCGGGTGCAGGGCGTGCTGCTGCTCTGCATCTATGCGGCGTTCTGCGCCATCCAGTTCACCATGTGAGCTGGGGCTGAAACGGAATCAAAACCACAAAAACGTCCCGCAGGGCCTGAACCCTGCGGGACGTTTTGTTGTATCATGACGAAATATTACTTTGAATAAGACTCCCAGCGGACAGAGGCGTCCAGCTGGGCGGGGGTCAGGTTGAACACGGCGTCAATGAGGTCGGTGCGGAACGTGGCGTTGCCGGTGCCGTGGGCAAGGCGGCGGGCCTCGGCCAGCTCTCCCGCAACCCCCATGGTCGCCGCCGCCGCGCAGGCCGCTGCAAAGGGCTGGCCGGGCATGGCCCCGCAGAACGCGCCCATGAGGGCGGTGAGCATACAGCCGCTGCCCGTGACGCGGGACATGGTGGCGCAGCCGTTGTAGAGCAGAATGGTTTCTCTGCCGTCCGTCAGCACGTCGATGGGGCCGGAAACGGCCACCACGGCCCCGGTCTGCACGGCCAGCGCTCTGGCAGAAGCCACGGTGCGGGGGAGGGTCTTCTCCGTGATCTGGTCGGCGTCGCTCACGTCCACGCCGCTGCCCGCCGCCCGACGCTGGGCCAGAGCGCGAATCTCCGACGCATTGCCCCGGATGACCGCAAACTGCACGGCGTCCAGCAGCCGGGCCGATTCCGCCCGGCGGAGGCTGGTGTTGCCGGCGCCCACAGGGTCAAAGACCACGGGTTTGCCTGCCCGGTTGGCCGCCTGCCCGCCCAAAATCATGGACTCCACTTTGTCGATGGCGCCCAGATTGCACAGCAGAGCGCTGGCGGCGGCGGCGGTCTCCCGCACTTCCCGGATGTCTGAGGCCATGGTGGGGGAGCCGCCCACGGCCAGAAGGATGTTGGCGCAATCGTTGACGGTGACAAAGTTGGTGATGCAGTCCACCAGCGGGGCGCGGCGGTGCACCTGTTCCAGAGCAGAACCAAAGTTCATGGAGAAAAGCCTCCTTGTGTTATAAAAAAGAAGAGGTCTTGCCGGGGTCAATAAAGCCCTCGCCGTACACTTCGCCCGCCTCCGTGACCATGACCATGCAGCCGGGGTCGATGCGGTAGGCGGCGGTGCGGATGCGGTAGACCTGGGGCCGGGCGCAGACGCAGAGGAGCATCTGCCGCTCGGTGTTGGTGTAGGTGCCAATGGCCTTGAGCATGGTGGAGCCGCGCTCGCACTCGCGGGAGATCTCGTCGGCGATCTCCTGCCCTTTTGTGGTGATGATGGTGAGCATCTTGCTGGAAGAGCTGCCGTACATGACCTTATCAATGACCAGCGAGGTGATGACCGTGGTGACGAGGCCGTACAGAACGGAATCCACCGTGCCGAACACGGGCCAGCCCAGCAGGATGACGACGAGATCAATGCCGCCCGTGACCGCCCCGATGGAGAGGTGGGGCCGCAGCACCTTGATGGACATGGTGAGGAAATCCGTGCCGCCGCTGGAAGAGCCCCGCATGTAGAGCAGGGCCAGCGCGAAGCCCCAGGTGACGCCTGCAAACAGGGCTGCCACCAGCGGGTCGCCGGTATAGCAGCCCACCCGGGCAAAGACGACATCCTGAAAAACGGTGCACCACACCATGCTCACCAGCGACTTTGCCAGAAAGGCCCGGCCCACAAAGCGGATGCTCAGGGCCACGAGAGGCAGGTTGAACACCAGTGTGGTGATGCCCACGGGCAGGTGCCACAGGTAGTTGACGATGAGGGCCAGGCCCGAGATGCCGCCGGGGGCAAAGTCTGAGCCGCGGGCAAAGTAGCAGATGCTGAGGGCATACAGGAACCCGGCAGCCAGATTGTACAGCTGGTCCACCACGAGGGTGCGCTTGTTCATAAAAATCGCCTCCCGGTATCAAAACAAAAAGAAATTACTGGATGGAAGCCGCCAGAGCGGGGATCTCGCTCAGATTCCCGATGTGGAAGCGGGCCGCGCTCTGGTCAAAGGGGAAGCGCTCGTCCCGCAGGGCGGCCACAAGGCCCCCGGCGGCCGCGCCCGCCTGCACGCCGTAGGTGGAGTCTTCCACGATAAGGCATTCCTCCGGGCGGCGGCCAAGCCGCGCCATGGTGTGGAGATAAATTTCAGGGTCGGGTTTGCTGGCTTCAAACTGCTCCCCGCTGACGATGACGGGGAAAAACTCCATTAGCCCGCACTCGCCCAGCACCTGCCGGATGTTGCTCATGGGGCTGGAACTGGCCAGCGCCAGCTGCAAGCCCATGGCCCGCAGCTGCTCCAGCATGGGGCGGGCTTCCGGGCGGAGGATATCGGGGAAGTGGATGGGCTCGTTTTCGTCGGCCTGCATCAGCTCTTTTTCAAACTCCGGGGTAAAGGGCACCCGGCAGAGCCTGGCCATAAAGCGGGGGTACTCCTGGCTGGACATGCCCACGGTGGGGTACATGCTCTCCAGAGTGACCCAGGGGTATTTTGTTTGCAGGTTGCGGGCCTGCATCCCGAGGTAGACGGGTTCGCTGTCGATGAGCACACCGTCCATATCAAAGATCACGGCCCGGATGGGGGATGGCATGGGAACGCTCCTTTCCGGCGGCGGGTTCACCGCGGATGCTCCTGATGATAGGCCTTTTTCTCAGCGTACATTTTCTGATCCAGCTCATTGAGGAAGCTCTCGGTGGAGCGGCCATTGTACCGGACCAGGCCCATAGAGAACGAAAGCTTGAACGGAGCGGTTGTGGTCTGGTTGAAATGGCGCAGGCCATCCTCAATGGCGGCCCGGGTATCTTCCAGCATTTTGCCATTGCCGCGGCTCAGCAGGATGACGAATTCATCGCCTGCCATCCGGATGGCAACAGCGTCCTCCGGCAGGGAGGCGGAAAGGATTTTGCCGATCTCCCGAATGGCCCGGTCACCCATAGAGTGGCCGTAGCGGTCGTTGATCTTTTTGAAATCGTTCACGTCCATCATGATGCCGTACAGCTGGCGGGGGTTCGTCTTGTGAGCTTTCTCAAGATAGAAGTTCATGTATTTGCGGTTGAACAGGCCGGAAGTCTCGTCCACAAAGGTGTTGATGTTTTGCAGCTGGATGTGGATGAAGACCATCGCGACCGCTGCGGCCAGCCAGCCTGTGGACAGACCGTAGAATATGCCTTGGACGACAGTGCCCAGGATGCAGGGGATGACAAAATAGAACACCGGGAAAAACTCAATGGTAATGCCGGTCTGTTTGGAGCGGGCGACTCGATAAATACTCTCGGCAAAGTAAAGGAACAGCGTGGCATAAAGGAGAAAATTCAGCGGGCCGCGAGAGTAGACATTTTCTGCCGAAACGTGGAAGATGAGCCCGGTGCCGAACAGATTGATGACCATGAGAATCTGTACGAGGAGGAGCGGAATGCCCAGCGTCAGGATTTTCCGGTGCAGCCGCCGGGTGCTGCGGTAGATACGGAAATCCACGAACAGGCACCACAAAAAGCCCACCAAAACGGTGGAACCGGTGCAGAGGGTATTGGTAAGGACAACGAGCGTGTGACAGCCCCGGAACGGCTGCCCGTCAATGAGAAAACTGATGGTCTCGGTGACCAGCGCAACCAGCGTGACCGCCAACATTCCATCGTAAAGGACGGCACCGGTCTGTTTTGTCTCACTGTTCCGGACGCGGAGGAGGAACAGAAAGGCCACAAGGATGATACCGGTTCCATTTGCGACCAGAATTTCCGGAATGTTCATGGGAAGCCTCCTTTCGCTGTCAGGGGATGAAATGGATAAAAAATCATTTCCTTATGCAAGGACTTTATCCAGTTGGAATTGCGGGATCGTATTCAGCCGGTCGAGTCGTTCAAGCTCCTTTCGGCGGAAACATGACATACGATCCATCTTATTATATCATGAAAATGGAGCTTGCCAAGGGGAAGAGAAAACGTGATGGCCCTGTTCGAGTCCTGTACCGTCCAGCACAAACAAAAAATCCTCAGACGAAAGTCTGAGGATTTTTGTGGTGGAGCATTGTCCACAGCAGTCGAATCTGAATTTATTCCAGATACTGTGGCAAATTCCAAGCACCGCGCAACACACGGTGGACTTCCACAGTCTTTATTTCATCGTTGACGCGGTAGAACACAAGATACTGGTCAACGACCATCCTACGATAAGCAGGGTCAAGGTGGTAGACCTCGCACATTTTCGGGGTATCGCCTAATTTTGTGATTTTCTCCCGCAGCTCTTTCAGTACACGGCTGGCTGTTTTAGGGTAAAAGCCAGACAGATACCGGGCGATATCGTTCAGGTCCTGCACAGCAAGGGGCAGATATTTAATTTTATATGTCATACTGCTTGCCCAGCGTCTCCCATACGCTTTCGTGGTCTGCCCATTGCGTGTCGGGGTCAGCCGCCTGCTGCTTTGCCTTGGCAAGTGCCTCGGCAACATATCGCTGGTGCAAAAACTCTTCGTACTTGGCGTAGTCCTCAATGTTGATGAGAACTGATTCTCCACGGCCATGACTCGTGATGATCACATGGTCATGATCTTTGAGCATCTCCGAAATTTCGGCGTAATGGTTGCGCAGATCCCGGGAAGGGCGAACGAATGTCTGCATCATACGAGACACCTCCTGTCAGAATCATTGTATCACAAAATGACTACGAGCGCAAGGCGGATGCTTCTGACGGTGAGTGCAAGAACCGTCCCGTGGCCACAAATTTTCAATTCTTGAAAATTTCTTGCCCCTTTGGAACAGCTTCTTGTTGGGGCGTGCGGTGCCCCAAACCCTGCTGTTGAGGATGCGACAAACCAGGAGTTATCGAACCGCACTTGTGATTTCTTCTAATGTGTCCTGGCGAAGCCACTTTCCAAATACTTGAGAATTCTTTGACGGCAGATAACCCAAATTCGTATATCCCAGCTTCTTCAAAAGGCTCATACTTGGAATGTTCTCTCTTTCAGTAAAACAGATAAAATCCCACTGAGGATAGTGCTTGTGTAAATACTCAATGAAAGAGGACAAGGCTTCATAGGCGTAACCGCTTCGGTGAACTTTATAAGAAAATGTGTACCCTAAAGAAATTGTGCCCTCGTTGGGCATAACAACGATTTCGCCAATCATGACATCCGTTTCTCTTAATGCAACACTAATCATAGTCGGCGATGTGAGATTCAGGGCATTGTCTTTATTACGCTCGATCAAAGCAACAATATCCTTATAATCTTTCGTCTGGCCTCGTTGATATTTCGAGCATCGCTCGTTATTTCGATAATCAACCATCTGAATCGCATCTTTAGGACTTACATTTCTTAGTCTGAGCCGATTTGTTTCTAAAAAGGTCATCTTCTCATCCTTTCACATTCCGGCTTATGGGCCGAGTAGCCCTTTCTCAAAACCTCCGATAAACAAAAAACGTACCCGAACCCTTTTTCGTAAAGAACCGGGTTCGTACGACCTTGGTAGACATTCCTAGCCGCTGGGAACCGCGGGCTAAGCAACAGCCCGCTGGGCTGATTGCTTCCTCTGCCGCTGCGCGTCAGAGCCGCCCTGTTCGAGTCCTGTCCCGTCCACAAACCTCCAACGTGTGTTGGCGGCAGACACAAAAAAGAGCCCCTGACTTTCGTCAGAGGCTTCTGTTTTGGTGGACGGTACAGGACTCGAACCTGTGACCTCCTGCACGTCAAGCAGATGCTCTACCAGCTGAGCTAACCGTCCATATTCTGTTTTGCTGAGGTCAGCTCAGTTATGATACCACAGCTCCGGGCAAAAAGCAATACTTTTTTGCAAAATCGTAAAAATATTTCTGTCGGCCGGTGGCTGCACGCTGTGGAACGGGGGCGGCGCTGGCGCATTTTGGGAGTTCATCGGTTTTCCGTTGCCCCTTTTTACCGGCTGTGCTATAATAAGATGATTACAATAGGAAAGGTATCGCAGGATGAGAGTATTGGGTATCGACCCGGGCTACGCCATCGTGGGCTGGGGCGTTCTGGATTACGCGGGAAACCGCTTTGCTCCGGTGGATTTTGGCGCGGTGTGCACCGACGCGGGTGTGCCGTTTGAGCGGCGGCTGGACGAGGTGTACGCGGGCATCAAAGAGGTCATCGAGCGGACGCAGCCCGAGGTGCTGGCCATCGAAAAGCTGTTCTACCAGCACAACCAGACCACGGTCATCGGCGTGGCCGAGGCGCGCGGCGTCATTTTGCTGGCGGCGGCGCAGGCGGGGCTGCCCATTTACGAGTACACCCCCATGCAGGTCAAGCAGGCGGTGACAGGCTACGGCAAGGCCGTGAAAAAGCAGGTGCAGGAGATGACCCGGGTGCTGCTCCACCTGCCTGCCGTCCCAAAGCCCGACGACACCGCTGACGCGCTGGCCATGGCCATTACGTTCTGCCACACCAACGGCAACCAGCTCAACCGTTTCGTGCGGCGGGGCGTCGGGCCAATTTAATTGTTATGATTCGTGTATAAGGGAAGGTTTCCCTTTGTACAACCTCTCAGTCTCACTTCGTTCGACAGCCGTTCCCCTTTCGGCACTTGCGTGCCACCTCCCCCGGCCGGGGGAGTCTTTCCTAGCAGGGGAGCCCTTGGCAGGCCGGGCCACGGCACCAGACCGCGAAAGTTTTGAAAATGCACAAAAGTGCGGGCCCTGTGACAGAGGGCAGAAAGGATGGAAGATGGAAAATGTTCGGATCCGGCTGTTCAAGGACAACAGCCGTTACAAGGGAGACCTGTTTGTGAGCGTCAACGGCGTGAACTATAAGATCCGCCGGGGCGTGGAAGTGGAGGTGCCGCCGGAGGTGGCCGAGGTGCTGGAGCACAGCCAGCAGCAGGACGAGCGCACCGCCGCCCGCATTGCGGCGGCGGAGATGAGTGACACTTGAGGAGGGAACCATGACCATTGGAGAAGCACTGGCCCGGACCGAGGAGCTCCGCCCGGGGTGCCGGATCACCGCCCGCACCCGGCAACGCTGGCTGGTGGAGCTGGACGGGATGCTGCGGGAGAAATTTTTTAAAAACTGCCCGGCAGGCAGTTACGATGCCGTGGGCGCGGACCGGGCATGGAACGATCAATTGGCGGAGGACGCTGAACTGCTGGCCCCGGCCCCTTTTGATGCCCTCTACCCGCACTACCTCTGTGCCAGGATCGACGCCGCTCTGGGCGAGACGGCCCGCTATGCCGGGGAGCAGTCCCAATATAACGCGCTGGCCGCAGAGCTGGCCGTCTGGCTGAGGCAGCGGTACCCGCCCCGGGCCGGGGCGCGGTGGCGCTGGTGAAAGGAGGGACAGTACCTGTGACATTGGCAAACCGAAGCGGCATCCAGAACAGCCGTACCCTCCTGCGGGCCTTTGGCGGGCTGAACGAGACCTACGCCTGCTCGGAGGCGGAGTACAGCGCGGGCATCAATTTTTCGGCCCGGAATTTCCCGGCCCTGAGCACCCGGACGCCCCGTAGGAAGCTGCGAGAGGTGGAAAACCTGAACGGGATGTATCACCTCAACGGGCTGCTGACCGTCTGCGGAAAAGATCTGATCTACACGCCCGACGAAGCGGGTGCTGCGGCGGTGACGCTGGAAAACGCCGTGGCAGACAGCAAAAAAACGCTGGTGGGCATCGGGACAAAAATTCTGATCTTCCCGGACAAAGCAGCCTTTGACACGGCAGAGCGGACCCTCCAGCCGCTGGGGGCCGCGTGGAGCGGGGAACAGGTGGAGTTTGCCCCCTGCGACGCCGAGGGCAGGACCTACGAAGCGGAGGAATATGGCCGGACCGAGCCGGAACACCCGGCAGACGGAGCACTGTTCCTGAAAGTGGAGGACATCCGCCGCCCGTGGAGCAGCGACAGCACGCTGGAAATTTACAGCGCGGTGTCCGGCAACTGGTCGGCCATCCCGCTGGACTACTGCCGCGTCACGGCGGAGGGCATCGGGAAAGGGTTCCGGGCCTGGGATACCGTGACGGTGCAGGGCACCGCCGCAAAGCAGGGCGGCCAGTTTGAGGAACTGGACGGGGATCGCATCGTCTACGAGGTGCAGGAAGGCTGGCTGCGGGTGAAAGCAACGCCCGGCGGGGCGCATTTCTACGGGAAATTTGCCCAGAACGGCACCACCGCCAAGTGGACCAGCATTGATGGCAGCGAGGTGGCCGTGTACACCGTGGAGGGCCCGGTGCAGGTGGAACGGAAAATCCCCGACCTTGATTTTGTGACCGAGTGCGACAACCGGGTGTGGGGCTGCTCCAGCAAAGAAAACGTCATCTACGCCTGCAAGCTGGGCGACCCGACCAACTGGTTCTCCTACCGTGGCATTGCGGCGGACAGCTATGCCGTGACCGTGGGCAGCGACGGCCCCTTTACCGGGGCGGCCACCTGCATGGGGTACGCACTGTTCTTCAAGGAAAATGCCCTCCACAAGCTCTATGGCTCCAAGCCCTCGGATTTTCAGCTCAGCTCTCTGCGCTGCCGGGGCGTGGCCCGGAATGCGGGCCGCAGCCTCTGCGTGCTGAACGAGACGCTCTATTATCTCTCGGCAGACGGGGTGATGGCGTGGGATGGCAGCCTGCCCACCAAGGTGTCCACGGCGCTGGATGCCGCCCGGCTCTCCAACGTGCAGCGGGCGCTGGGCGGAGCGCTGGACGGGCGGTATTACCTCTGTCTCTCCCGCGGCAGCGGGGAAGAAAACACGGCCCGGCTGCTGGTGTATGACACGGAGCGGGGGCTGTGGCAGGAGGAAGACCTCCGCGCGGAGGAGATGGCCGGTACGGGCGGGCAGCTCTATCTGTGGGACGGGCAGGCCCTCTGGGCCGCCGACCCCAGCCGGGAGCCGGACGGACAGAACACGGACGGCGTGGAGGAGAGCATCCCCTTTGCGCTGACCACCGGGGACATCGGGATGGACGCGCCGGAGGAGCAGTATCTCTCCCGGCTGACCCTGCGGTTGGACGCCGAAGTGCCCAGCCGACTGGAAGTGAGCGTCAGCTACGACGGCGGCCCCTGGGAGAAACTGGCGGAAAAGACCGTGGAGGCAAAGCGGCAGAGCATCGACCTGCCCTTTGTGCCCCGGCGGTGCGGCACGCTCCGGCTGCGTCTGGAAGGGGCGGGGCAAATCACCCTGCGCGGCCTGGCAAAGACGATGGCAAAAGCACAGGGCGGCATCTTTGCCGCCGGAAAGGAGGGCTGAACGATGGCAAGCATCACGGGGCTGGGAAAGATCGGCCTGCCCAGATTGAGCGAGAACATGGACCCGGACGACGCCCGGGCCCTGCGGAATTACCTGTACCAGATGCAGGAGCAATTGCAGTATGTGCTGAGCAACCTGGATACGGAGAATCTCTCCGAAGAGCTGCGCGCCCGGCTGCAGAAGCTCCCCTAAGAAAGGATCAGAACAGATGAGCAAAAAGAAAGAAGAGCAGCTTGCACAGGCGCAAAAAACGGCCGAGGCGGCGCGGCAGGCGGCCGCCCCGCAGAGCGGTTACAGCACGGCAGACCTGAACAGCCGCTCCGACGTGCAGAACGCCCTGGCCGGGGCGGAGTACCGGCCCTCCCAGAACGTGACGGACGCGGCCAATGACCTGAAGCAGTGGCAGCAGAACCGCCCGGGGCAGTACCAGAGCGCTTATCAGGACAAGATGAACGAGCTGATGGATGCCCTGCTGGGGCGGGACAGTTTCCAGTACAGTTACGCACAGGACCCGCTCTACCGCCAGTACGCCCAGCTGTACACCCAGAACGCAGCCAACGCCAGCGCCGATGCCGCCGCGCAGGCGGCAGCCCTGACGGGCGGCTATGGCTCCAGCTATGCGGCCAGCGTGGCACAGCAGGCCTACCAGCAGCAGATCGGGGCCCTGAGTGAGGCCATCCCTACATTATATCGGCTGGCGCTGGATACCTACACGGGCGGCGGCGAGGAGCTGGTGACCAAGCTGGACCAGCTGGGTGCCCGGGAACAGAACGACCAGAACCTCTACAACAATGAGCTGGCCGATTATTACACCCAATTGCAGCAGAAAGGCGACGCCTACAACGCGGCCTATGCGCAGGACTACGGGCAGTATCAGGATTACCTGAACCGGCTGGACACCCTGTATGGCTACTATGCGGCGCAGGAGCAGCAGGCCGCCAGCCGGAAGCAGGAAAAATTCAACCGCACCATGAAAGTGCTTGGCTTCCTGGGCGATGTGGTCCAGCTGGCCATCACGGGCACCACGGGCCTGGGCACGCTGGCGGGCAATCTGGCCAACAGCCGCTATAACCGGGCGGCCAGTGAGCGGGCCTATGCGGACAGCCGGGCCGATACCGCCTGGGAGCAGCAGATGAAGGAGCTGCAGCGGCAGGACAGCCTGACCCAGCAGCAATATAAAAACGAGCTGGCCGAACGGGAGTATCAGGACACGCTGCGCCAGCAGCAGTTCCGCAACGATCTTGCCTCGGAGAAGCTGGACATTGCCAAGGGCGAGTGGGCGCTCAAGCAGTCGAAAGCGGCCCAGAGTGCCCGGCAGGCTAGTACGAATGCCAGCGCCAAGGCGGAGAGCGGTCTTTCCGGCAGCGGGCTGACGGCCGGGAAGAGCGGTGTTTCCAGCGGGACGCTGGTGCCTTACAGCGCGGCGCGCCTGCGCAGCCAGGGGCGGAGCGACAGTGCGATCCGGAACGAGCTGCTGAAAGAGGGGTACTCGAGTGAAGAAATCAAGAGTATCATGAAGCAGATGAACAGCTAAATGTTTGTACTCTTTTGCGTGCCAAAAGAGTACCAGAAAAGCACCGCTTTTTCGAGGCGCGGGCACGAATCAGGGGCTGCCCGCCCCTAATAACCCCAATGAAGTAGAAAAATCCCCAGAATCGGGCGGTGTGCCTGCGCACAGACGCTATTCCGATTTTGGGGATTTTTCGATTTGCGGCGCTGCCGCAGATTTTAGATGCATTTTATCTCGAGTCCCACTGGGCACCTGGTGCTGCCACGGTAGACATTCCTACTGGTCTAGGACCCGCGGGCTAACCAACAGCGACGGGTTGCGTTTGCTGATTTTTCCACAGCCTCTTGGCGAGGCTTTGAAAAATCAGAACGCGGCCCCAACAACTCCTCCCTGTTTCTGCCGCAGGCAGTGGTCGTCGTCGTTGCACTGGGCTGTTAGTTACGGCTTGTAGCCGCCGCCCTGTTCGAGTCCCACTGGACTGAAAGAAAAAATCCGCCGTTGCAAAAGCAACAGCGGATTTTTTGGTGGGGTGCCCAGTGGGACTCGAACCCACGGTCTCCAGATCCACAATCTGGCGCGTTAACCGACTACGCTATGGGCACCATATCAATGCGCCCGAAGGGACTCGAACCCCCGGCCCACTGCTTAGAAGGCAGTTGCTCTATCCACCTGAGCTACGGGCGCACGTTGTTATCCCATTGGGTTCCTGTATGGCGGCAGTGTGTGTCGGCACACGCTGCGAGAAGTATAATACCATACTCGGGGGACCCTGTCAAGAACAAATTTGAAAATTCCCGTTTTTTCTTTTTCCGCGTTTCGCAGGGCCGGGAACTTACAACAGCCACATGCCCACGGCCCCCAGCCCGAAGCCCAGGGCAGCGCCAAAGAGAACGTCCGGCACCGAGTGCACCCCTACCAGTACCCGCAGTGCACAGATGAGCAGGGTGATGATGACCATCGCGACGCCCACTGCCGGGAAAAAGCGGAGCCAGGTCATGGCCAGCACGGCGGCACTCAGCGCGTGGCGGGAGGGGAACGAGTGGCCTTTGGTCTCCTTGGCCACCAGCGGCACAAAGCCGGGCTGCTCATAGGGGCGGGGGCGGTCCAGCCGGGCCCGCAGGGCCGTACCGAACCAGAACGTGATGCCCGGCACGAGAATGGCCCGGGCGATCTGCTGCATAAAATCAAGGGCGGCGGCAGAGCCCACCTGCAGCAGGGCGAACCACTGCACATTCAAGATGACCAGCAGCACCGGGTAGCAGACGAACGGCACGGCCGGAAGCCAATGGTTGCAGAAGAGGACCAGCTGGCGCAGGGTGGGCCGGGCATCCAGCCCATCGCGTATTTTACGGTATTGTTCCGGGGTCATGGAACATCCCTCCCGAAAAAGAAATCAGAAACAGGTATCCAGATAGTTTTCCACATCAAAAGGCTCGGGTGTGGAATCCTTGCGCAGGTAGAGCGGGTGGTGCGGGTGGCCCTTTTTGCTCCGCTTGCCGAACGTGACCCACGGAATATCCCGCTCCCGGGTCAGGGCCACCATCTCCCGCATCAGGCCGGGCAGATAATCCCGCTTTTCGATCAGGGTGCCCCAGGCGGCCCACATGGTGGGTTCCGTCTCAGCCAGTACCGCCCGCAGCCAGAGCAGATTTTCGTCACAGAGGGCGCGGTCCGGGGTCTTGTCCATATCGTTGGGGTCGGTGGCACGCTGGGGGTAAACGTTGAACATGATCCAGCTGTCGAACCCGTTGGCGGCGGCCAGCCGCTCCACGCTTTTCAGGGTGGGGTCCAGCGCGCCGGGCTGGGCGGTGCTGGGGTTGATGCCGATGCAGACCAGCGGGTGGCGGCCCACCCGGCCCAGCACAAAACGGTAGGGCTGGTAAGTATGGGGCTCGTAATACCAGACCCCGCCGGGATATTCGCCTGCTTCCAGTCTGGGCAGCTGCTGTGTATTCATATACTGGTACCTCTTTACTTCGATCGTTTCTCCTATCGTACCTGAAATTTTGCAAGAATTCAACACCTTTGCCGGAGAAAAGTTCCACAAAGCGGAATTTCATGGTATACTGTACCCGGGGCAGTGCGGGCAGACTGCAGTGCCCCGTTTCTCAGAAGAAATGATTGGAACTCGTTTTTGAAAAGGAGTCCTGCCGATGCTGGAAGATTACAGAAACGCCCTGCGCGCGGGTCAGCGCGCTACCCGTGCCGCGCAGGCACGCGGTCAGTCGCCCTACCTGGCGGTACTGGACGATATTTTAAGAGGTGTCAACATTGTGGCACAGGAGCCGCTGGGGCTGGTGGACATCCCGGCCGAGAGCATTGTGGGCACCAAAACGGCGGGCCGCCACACGGCCTTTGCCCCCAATTTCATGCCGATCCTGGAAGCCGACAGCGAGTTTGCCCGCAAGTGGTCCAACCTCTGCGACGCCCATCTGGAAGAAGGCATCCGGTATCCCGTTACGGCTTACGAATACCTGAACAAATTCTATGTGGAAGAGGGCAACAAGCGGGTCTCGGTGCTCAAGTACTATGAGGCTGTCAAGATCCCCGGCACCGTGACCCGGCTGGTGCCGGAGCGGAACGAGACGCTGGAAAATAAGATCTACTATGAGTTCCTGGATTTTTACAAGCTCTCCAAGATCAACTATGTCCATTTCTCCCGGCTGGGCGGCTATGCCAAATTGCAGACGCTGGTCTGCAAGGCTACGGGCGAGAGCTGGACAGACGACGACCGGCTGAATTTCGCTTCCCTTTACACCATGTTCAGCCAGCAGTTCTATGCACTGGGCGGCTCGGCCCTTGGGCTGACGCCCGGCGATGCGCTGCTGGTGTACCTGGCGGTTTACCGCTACTCCGACGCCATTGAATCCACCCCTGCCCAGGTGCGGGAAAACCTCTCCAAGCTCTGGGATGAGATCAAGATCCTGACCCGGCCGCAGGCGGTGGAGCTGCAGCTGGAGCCCGCCACCAAGCAGGGCGCGGAACCGCTGCTCAGCAAGCTGAATATTTTCAGCCCGCGGCCCAGTGAGCTGCGGGTGGTGCTCCTGCACGAGCACAACGCCCAGACCAGTGCCTGGGTGCGGGGTCAGGATAAGGGCCGGGACGCGCTGCTCAAGGCGTTCCCGGGCCGGGTGCGTGTCAGCTGCCGGGAAAACGTCAACCCGGAGGTGGATGCGGAGCAGGTGCTGGAAGATGTGGCCCATGACAATGCCGACATCGTGTTTACCACCAGCGCCCGGATGCACCCCGCCTGCCTGAAAGTGGCGGCGCAGCACCCCAGCACCCGGTTTTTGAACTGTTCCCTCAACGCGCCTCACCCGCTGGTGCGCACCTATTACCCCCGCACCTATGAGGTAACGTATCTGCTGGGAATGCTGGCGGGCATCACCTCCCGCTCCGACCATGTGGGCTATGTGGCGGCAAACCCGGTCTACGGCGTGCCGGCGGCCATCAATGCCTTTGTGCAGGGGCTCAGGAGCGTCCGGCCAGAGGGCAGAGTGGTCCTCCGCTGGGCCTGCCTGCCGGACCCGGCCCATCCGCTGGATTTCTCGGACCGGAAAGACATTGAAGTCTTCTATGCCCGGGATGACCGGGAGCCGGAGGGCACCCACCGGGACTACGGCCTCTGCCGCCGTCTGCCGGACGGCATTTTGCAGCCCATCGGCCTGCCGGAATGGCGATGGGACACGTTCTTCATCGAGATCGTCCGCTCGGTGTTCGACGGCACCTGGAACAGCGCCAACGGCCGCGCCATCAACTACTGGTGGGGCATGAGGAGCGGCGCGGAGCAGATCAGCTACAGCGCCGGGCAGAACAGCGGCACCATGCAGCTGCTGCGGCTGGTGGAAAAGCAGATCGCAAAGGACGATGTGCAGGTGTTCCCCAGCGAGGAGTACGCCCAGGGCCACCGCAAGCAGGGCGCTGCCACCGGCATTTACACTCCTCAGGAGCTGATGAAGATGGACTGGCTGGACGAGTGCGTGGAGGGCGAGATGCCCCGGTACGAAGCGCTGGATGTCAAGAGCCGGTTCCTGCTGGGAGTCAACGGGCTGGACCGTTACAAGGACGAGCCGCGGTAAAAAACAGAAGAACGGAATGGAGCAGTGCGAAACGTGAAAATACTTGCAATTTCCGATGTCCCATCCAAAGCGTTGTGGGATTACTGCACCCGGGAGAAGCTGGCAGGCGTGGACATCATCCTCTCCTGCGGGGATCTGCCCAAGAAATATTTGGAGTATCTGACCAACTTTACCGCAGCCCCCATTTTGTATGTTCACGGCAACCACGATGGCAGCTATAAGGGCGATGAGCCCGGCGGCTGCATCTGCGTGGACGATGAAGTTTATATCTGGAAAGGGCTCCGCATCATGGGGCTGGGCGGTTGCATCCGGTATAACCGGGAGGACACCTACCAGTACACCGAAAAAGAGATGCGACGCCGTGCCCGGAAACTCTGGTTCAAGGCCCACCGGGCGGGCGGCATCGACCTGCTGCTGACCCACGCCCCGGCCAAAGGCCTGAACGACGGCGGCGACAAGGCCCACGTGGGGTTTGAGACGTTCAACGGCCTGCTGGAAGATTACCAGCCCAAGTGGTTCGTGCACGGGCATGTGCACCTGAACTACGACGCCAAACTCCCCCGCGTCTGCACCCATGGCCGGACGACGGTCATCAACGCCACAGAGCGGTACCTGTTTGAGATCCCCGATCCGGACCCGACCGCCCAGCGAAAATTCTTTTGGAAAAATCCGGCCTTTACGACCGAGAATTGAGGTAGGAATCCCATGGAAAAACAACATGCGTTGCAGCAGCTGGAACAGCTGCAGAAAAAGCTCTACGCCATCCACTACGCCTGTTCGGCCATGAACCTGGATGCCGACACCGTGGCCCCGAAAAACACCTCAGAGGGCCGGGGTGTGGCGCTGGGTGTGCTGGCAGGCGAGGAGCAGCAGCTCATGATCTGCCCCGAGACCCGAGCCCTGCTGGATGAGCTGGACCGCCAAAAGGACGAGCTGGATCTTCTCCACCGCCGCGAGGTGGAGGAGCTGCGCCGCCGCTGTGACCAGCTGACCCGCATCCCTGCCGAAGAGTATATCGCCTACAGTGAGCTGGTGAACAAAGCGGGAGATGTCTGGCACAAGGCAAAAGAAAAAGATGACTTTGCAATGTTCTGCCCCCTGCTGCAGGAGCTGGTAGAGTATAACCGCAAATTTGCCGCCTATTACGACAGCACCAGAGCCCCCTATGATGCCCTCCTGAACGAGTACGAGCGGGGCGTGGATACCAAAATGCTGGACGAATTTTTTGCCACTCTGCGCCAGACCATTGTGCCGCTGCTGCAGAAGATTGCCCGGAAGCCCCAGATCGACGACAGCTTCCTGCACAACTATTATCCGGTGGACAAGCAGAAAGCCTTTGCGGATTATTTGATGCAGGTCATGGGGCTGGACCGGGGCCACTGCGGCCTGGGCGAGACGGAGCATCCGTTCACGCTGGAATTCAACAACAAGGACGTCCGCATTACCACGAACTACGACACCCGCAATGTGGCGTCCTCCATGTACTCTGTCCTGCACGAGGGCGGCCATGCCCTGTATGAGCTGGGCATCCGGGACGACTTGCAGTATACCTGCCTGGCAGGCGGCGTCTCCATGGGCGTGCACGAGAGCCAGTCCCGCTTCTATGAAAATCTGGTGGGCCGCTCCCGGGGCTTCATCGAGGCCATCTACCCCACGGTGCAGCAATTCTTCCCGGAGCAGCTGGGCGGCGTGAGCGCCGAGCAGTTCTACCGGGCGGTCAACAAGGCCCAGCCCAGCCTCGTCCGCACCGAGTCCGACGAGCTGACCTACTGCCTGCACGTCATGGTGCGGTATGAGATCGAAAAGCAGCTCATCGGCGGCACGCTGGAAGCCAAGGATGTCCCGGCGGAATGGGCGAAGCTCTACAAAGAATATCTCGGCATCGACGTCCCCAACGACCGGGACGGCTGCCTGCAGGACAGCCACTGGTCCAGCGGCGCGTTCGGCTACTTTCCCTCCTACGCGCTGGGCAACGCCTACGGTGCCCAGATGCTCCACAACATGGAGCAGGACGTGGATGTGGCGGGCAGCATCGCAAAGGGCGAGCTGGCCCCCATCACAGCCTGGCTGCACGAGAAAGTGCACCAGTACGGCGGGTTGTATGTCCCGGCGGATGTGGTCAGGAACGCCTGCGGCACCTTTGACCCGCACTACTACACCGACTACCTGACCCGGAAATTCAGTGAGCTGTACGGCCTGTAACACCCGGAAATAACAAAAAAGACTGCGGCAGAGGGAATGACCTTTCTGCGGCAGTCTTTTTTGTTTCCTGTTTTCTTGGGGCTGGGGGAGTATGAGAGGAGTCATCGCGGGGAAAATTACAGCTCCAGTTTGCCGGAAACTTTGTTGATGACGTAGTAAGCAGCGCCCTCTTCGGGTTTGACGTAAACCTTGCAGGACTGGACGCCCACTTTGTGGGTGGTGCGGTAATCGGCCTTGGCGCGCTCGACCACATCGGTGATGTTGTACTGGTTTCCGCCGTACTCCACATAGACCTCAGGAGTAAGGGGAGGACGGCCGCGGCGCGCAGGGGTGCCGGAAGCTTTGCGGGTCTTCGGTTCCGAGGCGGGCACTTCAGCAGCCGGTGCTGCAGGGACAGCAGTCTTTTTCTCGGACATATCTTCTACCTTCTTTCGTAAAAATGCATGTTCGTGGGAACGGTTTGGATGACTCCGGAAAACTTAGGTGCGATGTTCCAATCTTTTTTGGAAACACTTGCTTATATAATAAAATTTTGTGCGTCATTTGTAAAGCGTTTTTTCAAAAATCCGGTCCAATTTCGCAAAGAAACGGCCCGGCAAACTCATTTTTGCAGAAATTACGCCCTTACGGCTGAAAATAAGGGCTGAAACGGGCGAAAAAACAGTACCGCCCCGGCGGATCGCGGCAGCAAAACACCGGGGCGGTTACAGGAAAGTTTATCGGCCGCAGAGTGCCTCCGCCCGCTGGACCACGGGCAGGAGCAGGGTTTCGTCCCAGTCCTCGGCCAGCACAAACAGGTCCTGGTCGATCACTTCCTGGGCGGCGGCATCCGGGCGGCCCTGCGCCAGCTGGAACACACAACGCAGCATCCGCAGCTTGAGGGCGCGGATGTTTTCCGGGGCCGTCCACAACCGGGCCAAATCGTAATTGTCGGTGTTGCCGCAGCGCATCGTGCAGGTGGCGCAGTTGGGAGCCACGCGGTGCTTTTCGGCCTCCACGATCCGGGTCATCCGGGCCAATGCTTCCTCGGTAGCGTCGGCGTTCGCCGCCTGCCGCAGCCCGGCGGCAAGGACGTGGTCGGTGTCTTCGGTCTTGGGCTCGTTGACCGTGGAGCGGGCAAGCCCCACAAGGGCCCCCAGCAGCACATCCCGCTGACGCTGTGCCGGGGTGCAAGGGGCAGAAAGAATGGGTTCCATAGTGTTTCTCCTTTTGAATGGATTGTTTGGGTTATGCAGACCGAATCGATGAAAAGAAAGAATGAGGAGATTGCTTGATGCGATAAAAACTCAGCAATCCAATAAAGCGCGGGCTTTGGATTGGATCGCTGCTTCCAGAAGATGCAGGCGCTGAGAACTCAGGTTATATCGGGGATGCTTTTTAAAGTGGAAATTCAGCAGATGCCGAAGAGCCTCTCGTTGCTTTGCTTCCATGACATGGCGGGCAACTTCATCAAAATCAGCATAAAGCGCAGGAGATAATGTCTTTTCCTGCTGGGGAATGTTGGCAAGGTCGGAATCCAATGCATAGCAATACAAAGATAAGCCATTGTCAAAGATGGGGGCAGGCTGAAGAAGTTTGTTCGTGTGACTCTCTACCAGAAAACCGAAATTTCCAAGATGTCTGTCTGTATTGCGGATCACGGCATCAAATACCAGCATGTCAGAAAGGCTTTCTTTCCAGCCATGGCGGTCATACCAGGCGATGATCTCTGTAATACGGGAAGTATCCATTAAAGTGGAAGCGGGGATAAAAGAAATCTCTTTGCTGGTAAAGAGTTTACAGGTGGAGCAAAGCTGACCTTTCCACAGGGAAAGACTGTAATAGATATGGTCGAGCCCCATGGCGGCTGCAACCTGAGCGGAATAGAATTCGGAAAAAGGCTCTTTCCCGGTATTGGCAAAACCGCTTGTACCGCCCTTATAAAGGTAAATTTCACCTTTCACCCTGCGCCAGGCTTTTGGAAGCATCCCGTTTGTTGTAAACTCAGGAGAAGAACGAAACTTTGAAAGCGGGAAACTGCCATAGCCGGTAAAAGCAATTTGCGATAAAACCTGGCTGAAACGATTGTCAAACAGGTTGACCTGTTGAAAAGTTTTTTTATCATCGGGGGTCGTGACCCAATAGCAGTCGATCAGAGAAAGACCTTTACAGACTGACAAAATTCCGATGAAATCATTCTCGCTCAGACCGTTTTTGGAGAGAAAATTTTGAACATAAGCCCGATTGGCAGGAATGGTGCGATGCCGGAGCCAACGCTCTAAAGATGGATCGGTGGCTTCCATGCCAAGAGGAAGCCTGGCTCTTTTGGATGGATCAAAAGAGGTGATATGGACCTCTGTGCCGTTTAACGTCCGATGCGCTGTAAAAGAGAGCAGGATATCATCAAACAGCTTCAATACAAATTCCATAATCGCTGTTCTCCAATCTGTACGGTGATGAATGTTTCTGAATCTATTGTAGCTTTTTTGCGAAGCAGAAACAAGAGAGAACAAAAGAAAAGGGGAATCCTTTTCTTGGATGGGATACGAGACACTCCCTCGTTTCCTTTTGCGCAAAAATGTGGTATACTCTGTTATCGGAAAAATTCGTGCAGGGGAAATTCCCTGCCGTGAAAGAGGTAGGATATGAAAGCACACATTGCACGCAACCAGAACGCCGGGGTGCCGCTGGCGCTGGGGTGGAATCTCTCGGCGGCAGACCGGGGGATTCTGGAGGGGATGGCACCGGCCTTTGGAATGAAACTGCTGCTCGTCTCGCCTGCCGACGCGGGCAGGACCGTGGCCCAGCTGCTGGGCGAGGTGGAGACGAAAACGGCCCGCACGCTGGTGCTGGAGCCGGGTGCGTACCCGCCCGCGCTGGTGCTGGCAAACTTCAAGGAAAAAGATGTGGACACCCTGCTGGACCTGATGAAGCAGGCCAAGGTGAATATCCCGCTCAAGGCCATCGTGACGCCCAGCAATAAAAACTGGGTCTTCGGCGACCTGTTGGCCCACCTGCAGGAAGAGCACACTGCCTTTACCGCGGCGGCAAAGGAGCAGGCATGAGCATCCGCGAGAAACTGAAACAATGGAAGCGCTTTGCCGCCGGAGCGATGGCTGCGGTGCTCTGTGCAGGGCTTCTGGCAGGCTGCACGGGAAAGAACCCGGCAGGCTCTTCGGATGGCACAGCGGCGCAGGAGGGGCCTCAGCGCTACTCCACCATCTTTTATGATGCCTTTGACACGGTGACCCAGGTCATTGCCTACTGCGACAGCGAGGAAGAGTTTACCCGGCAGATGGACGCCCTCCACGCCGACCTGCTGGAGTATCACCAGCTCTATGATATCTACAACGACTACGACGGCGTGACCAATATCAAGACCATCAACGACAACGCGGGCACTGCCCCGGTGCAGGTGGACGATAAAATCCTGGGGATGCTGGAGCTGGCCCGGCAGATGTACAATACCACTGACGGCAAGCTGAACATTGCCATGGGCAGCGTGCTCCGCATCTGGCACGATTACCGGGAGGCCGCCGGGCAGACCGAGACGGACGCGGACAACAAGCTGCCCAGCCAGGAAGAGCTGGACGCCGCCGCCCGGCACTGCGACATCAACAACCTTGTCATGGATGAAGAAGCCAAAACCGTTTATCTGGCGGACCCGGAAATGTCGCTGGATGTGGGCAGCGTGGGCAAGGGCTACGCCGTGGAAATGGTGGCCCAGGCCGCTGAGGCCCGGGGCCTGACCAGCGCCCTCATCAGCGTGGGGGGCAACCTGCGGGCCATCGGCGTCAAGCCGGACGGCAGCCAGTGGTCCGGCGGCGTGGAGAACCCGTGGGACGCCTCGGAGTTTTATACCTCCGATTCCTCCTATGTGGCGGCGGTGAACATGAGCGATATGGCGCTTGTGACCAGCGGCGACTACCAGCGGTATTACGTCGTGGACGGCGTGCGCTACCACCATCTGATCGACCCGGCCACCCTCTGGCCCGCCGCTTACTTCAACGGCGTCAGCGTGCTGGCCCCGGACTCCGGCGTGGCCGACTGCCTGACCACCGGCCTGTTCTGTATGCCGCTGGAAGAGGGCCAGAAGATCGTGGAAAGCCTCGACGGCGTGGAAGCCCTCTGGTGCACCACCGATGGACAGGTGATCACCTCCAGCGGGTGGAGCAGCCACGAGAAAAAGTAACAGAAAGCGAAAGTCCCCTCTTCGTCATGGTTCTTGCTCCAATGACGAAGAGGGGACTTTTGTATACTACATATCAAGAATATTTCCGCGCGTTCCCTCTTCCATGCAGGCATACCTTGCCATTAGGACAGCCCCGCCGGTCACGAGTGCGGTGACAAGCTCCACCACCCAGACAGATGCCACTGCACTGAGCAGAACGGACAGCGAATCGATGACAAAGTGGAACAGGTAGGCCCGCACCAGCTCCATGGGGGCCTTTTTGCGGATGGACTGGAACACCAGAATCGACAGGCTCAGATGGAGCACCACCGCAATGATCCGCTCTACGCCGCCTGCAAAAAACGTCAAGCTCGATGTCGTCCACAGCGCCGAAAGAGCCGCTGCCGTGTCTGCCGCCTTCTCTGCGTCAAGAGTCGCCAGCTGTGCAGACATGGTGCCGGAATTTATCATCACGGCACCTGCGATGTTGCTGATAGATGCCACGCCGCACAGAAGCATTGCCTCCATGCCGCCGTGTCCGGCACCATACATAAAGGCATTCGGAAAATCCATCGGCTTCACCAGAAACCTCATGGCGATGTAACGACCGGTCTCTTCAAAAAGAGCTGCCATCAGGCCGCCATAGACTGCGTATAGGATCACGCTTCCGGTCAGCGCTTCTCCGGCCAGCTGGAACACGATGCGATGGATGGCAGCTTCCAGCATCAGCACCATCACGAAGAAAACGCCGCACCCGATCAAGAACGGTGCAGCCTTTGCACCCAGCTTCTTCTTTGCGTAAACAAAGAGGCCTATGGGAAGTGCGAAAGAGACGACAAGGGAAAACACCATGCCTGCGATGCTTGCCCCGGGTACCATACCTACTGTCATAGTCATCCTCCCTGCCGATATACCATCGGCGCTTTTGCAAGGCCTGCCCCCGGAGGGGAGCAGGGTCATTCAATATCCAGCTCCGGCGGCAGGTCGATCTGATCGGAGACGTACCGGCCGTTCTTTTTGCGCTGACGCACACACTCGGTGAGGAGATACTCGATCTGCCCGTTCACCGAGCGGAAATCGTCCTCAGCCCATGCGGCAAGGGCCTCGTAGAGCTTTGCGTTCAGGCGCAGGGGGATCTGCTTTTTGGGCTCTGCCATCAGTACAGGCTGCCGCTGTTCACGATGGGCTGTGCGTCCCGGTTGCCGCAGAGCACCACCAGCAGGTTGGAGACCATGGCCGCTTTACGTTCGTCATCCAACTCCACCACTTTGTTTTCGCTCAGCCGGTCCAGTGCCATCTCCACCATGCCCACGGCGCCGTCCACGATCATCTTGCGGGCGTCGATGATGGCGCTGGCCTGCTGGCGCTGGAGCATCACTGCGGCGATCTCCGGCGCATAGGCCAGATAGGTGATCCGGGCCTCCACCACTTCGATGCCTGCCTCGGCCACGTTTTTCTGGATCTCGTCCCGGATGCGGGCCGCCACCACCTCCGAGGAGCCCCGCAGGCTGCCCTCGTCGGCCACGCCGTCACCGGTAGTGTCCACATTGGGGGCTACGTCATAGGGGTAAAGCCGGACGACATTCCGCAGGGCGCTGTCGCACTGCAGGGAGAGGTATTCCTTGTAGTTGTCCACGTTAAAGACGGCCTTGGCGGTGTCCGTCACCCGCCAGATGACTGCAATGCCGATCTCCACCGGGTTGCCCAGACAGTCGTTGATCTTCTGGCGGGAGTTGTTCAGGGTCATCTGCTTGAGGGAAATCTTTTTACTGGTGCTCTGGGCGGAAGAAATGGTCTTGGCAGCGCCGTCCACATCGCCGCTCTGGCTCAGCTTGGTGTCAGCTGCCGGATTGACAGCGGTGCAGAACGGGTTCACCCAGTAGAAGCCCGGCTCCCGCAGGGTGCCGATGTAATCGCCAAACAGGGTGAGCACCAGCGCTTCCTGCGGCTTTAGCACCTTGAGACCGCAGAACAGAAAAATGCCTGCGATCCAATAGGCAATGGACAAAATCAGCAGCGGGATGCCCAGAAGCAGCCGGTCGTCCTCCAGCAGCAGGAGGCTGGAAACGAACAGGGCAATGGATGCCACATAGCCCAGCAGGGTGAGCAGCAGTGCCGCCATGCCGTTTTGCGGGCGTTCAAAATTTTCTCTTCCATAACAGTTCCCTCCTTATGGGGTCGGAAGTGTTTCTTATTGATATCAAAATCATATCACTTTGCCGCACCGCTGTCAAGAGAGGGACGCAAAAAAAAGAGCCCGCCCCGCCGCAGGTGCGGCAAGGGCAGGCCCTCTTGTCTGAAAAATGTGGAAACGCCGCCGGATAAAACAGGAAAGGAGCGTCAGCGTTTGTATTTGGCCGCGGTCTGCAAACGCTGCATGGCGCGGTCAAGGGCGATCTTGGTCTGATAATACTCGTGCATGCTCTGCTTATGCTGCAGGCGCTCGGCGGCGCGGATACGGGCCGCCTCGGCACGGTTGCGGTCGATGTCCTCGGGGCGCTCGGCGCTGTCCACCAGGAGCAGCACGAACGTGGGGGTCACTTCGGCAATGCCGTCGCCCACCAGCACCTCATGCTCCTCGCCGTTGACGGTGAAGTGCATCAGCCCCATGTGGAGGGCCACCAGCACCGGGTTGTGCCCGGCCTGCACGCCGTACACGCCATCACTGGTGGGCAGGGTCAGGCTCTCGCAGTCGCCCTGATAGAACTCGCCGCTGGAGGCCGTGATGTTCAGGATGAACTTGTCCATCAGACGGCACCGCCCTTTTCCTCAGCCAGCTTGTCGGCATACTTCTTCTTGGCATCGTCGAGGGTGCCCACGTTGAAGAATGCCCACTCAGGGATGTCGTCGCACTCGCCGTCCACGATGGCGGCAAAGCCCTTGACGGTCTCGGCCAGCGGGACATACTTGCCGGGCAGGCCGGTGAAGTTCTCAGCCACCGAGAACGGCTGGGAGAGGAACTTTTGCAGCTTGCGGGCACGGGTGACGGTGAGCTTGTCTTCCTCGCCCAGCTCGTCCATGCCCAGGATGGCGATGATGTCCTGCAGCTCCTGATAGCGCTGCAGGGTGGCCTGCACCTTGCGGGCCACGCGGTAATGCTCCTCGCCCACGATATCGGCTTCCAGAATACGGGAGGTGGAAGCCAGCGGATCCACGGCGGGGTAGATGCCCTGCTCCACGATCTTACGGCTCAGGACGGTGGTGGCGTCCAGATGTGCGAACGTGGTGGCGGGAGCCGGGTCAGTCAGGTCATCGGCGGGGACGTAGACGGCCTGCACCGAGGTGATGGAGCCGTCGCGGGTGGAGGTGATGCGCTCCTGCAGGGCACCCAGCTCATTGGCCAGCGTAGGCTGGTAGCCAACGGCGGAGGGCATACGGCCCATCAGAGCGGAGACCTCGGAGCCTGCCTGCACGAAACGGAAGATGTTATCAATGAAGAGCAGCACGTCTTTATGGGTCTCTTCACGGAAGTACTCCGCCATGGTCAGGCCGGTCTCGGCCACGCGCATACGGGCTCCTGGGGGCTCGTTCATCTGACCAAAGACCAGCGCGGTCTTGTTCAGAACACCGGAGGCGTTCATCTCGCCCCAGAGGTCACAGCCCTCACGGGAGCGCTCGCCGACACCGGTAAAGATGGAGTAGCCGCCGTGCTCGGTGGCCACGTTGTGGATCAGCTCCTGGATCAGGACGGTCTTGCCGACACCGGCACCGCCAAACAGGCCGATCTTGCCGCCCTTGGCATAGGGGGCCAGCAGGTCGATGACCTTGATGCCCGTTTCCAGGATCTCAGTTGCAGGTTTCTGCTCAGCAAAGCTGGGGGCCTTGCGGTGGATGGGCCAGTGCGGCACATCGTCCACCGGGCCCTTGCCGTCGATGGGGCGGCCCAGGGGGTCGAACATGCGGCCCAGCGTGGCCTCGCCCACGGGGGCGGTCAGGCCGTGGCCCGTTGCGTTCACGGTCATGCCCTTGCCTAGACCCTCGCTGGCAGAAAGCATGATGCAGCGCACGGTAGTCTCATTGACATGCTGCGCTACTTCCATGGTGCGCTCGGTGCCCTCAGCGGACACGGTGAGCGCTTCCTGCAGGGCAGGCAGCTTGCCCGCGGTGAACTGCACGTCCACCACAGGGCCCGCTACGCGGATAATAGTTCCCTGTATCATACGTTTTGCCTCTTGTAATCATTGTGTGAAACTTCTCAGTCTCGCATTCGCTCGACAGCTCCCCTGCTAGGGGAGGTGGCATCGCGTTTAGCGATGACGGAGAGGTTATTCTGAACTCTGTACCGCTGCCGCGCCGCCGATGATCTCGGTGATCTCCTGGGTGATGGAGCCCTGCCGGGTGCGGTTGTACTCCAATTGCAGGTCGTGGATCATCTCGGTGGCGCTCTTGGTGGCGGAATCCATGGCGGTCATGCGGGCGCTCTGCTCGGCGCAGAAGCTCTCAGTCATGGCACCAAAGATCATGCCGTGCATGTAGATGGGGGCCGTCTGCTCGAACACCGTCCAGGCGTCAGGAAACATCTCCACATCGCCTTTGGGGTCGCCCAGACCCTTGGGGGCGGGCTGAAGATGGTCTCGATCCAGCGGCAGCAGCCGCACCATGACGGGCTCACTGGTCAGGGCATTCTGGATCTTGGTGTAGATCAGGTAGATCTCATCCAGATTGCCTGCCTTGAAATCGTCGATGGCATCCACGGTGATGTCACGGGCCCGCTGCAGAGAGGGGGCGGTGGCACTGTACTGGAACTCTTCCACAAGGCGGGGGTCTTTGTGCAGCAGGGCACGATAACCGACCTGGCCGATGACGTAGAACTTGGCGTTGGGGTCATCGCCTGCCTGCGCCTTGAGGAATTTGAGCGTGTTCTGATTGAATGCGCCCGCCATGCCTTTATCTGCCGTCAGCACAACATAAGCGCGCTTGGGAGCAGGAACATCGCGGACATGGAAGAACGGGTGCACCGGCTCCTCCGGCAGGTGGGGAACCACACGGGAGATGGTGTCCCGCATCCGGGTGAAGTAGGGCAGCACGTTCTGGTAATTCTTGCGCGCCTTGCGGAGCTTGGAGGACGAGATGAGATACATCGCGTTGGTGATCTTCATGGTGTCCTGGATGCTCTCGATGCGCTCTTTCAGCAGCTTAGTGGACGGCATGGCTGTCGCCTCCCACGAATGCGTTCCAGGCGTTCAGGATGGCATCTACCTGCTCCGGGGTGATCTTGCCCGTGGCGGTGATGGCGTCCATGGTGCCCGAGACGTCGGCGCGGAACTGCCGCACAAAAGCGGTGGTCTTGGCGCGCTGTTCGGTGGTGGGGAGAGAATCCAGCATTCCGTGGGAAGCCAGCGTCAGGGTGACGACCTGCTCGGCGTCGGACTTGGGCTGGTACAGCGGCTGCTTGAGCATTTCCATCAGGGCCTTGCCGTGCTCCAGCTGGCGGCGGGTCTCGGCGTCCAGATCAGAGCTGAACTGGGCGAAAGACTCCATATCCTTGTACTGGGCCAGCTCGATGCGGAGGTTGGCGTTGGCTTTCTTCATGGCCTTGGTCTGTGCCGCGCCGCCCACACGGGAGACGGACAGGCCGACATTGACAGCCGGGCGGTTGCCTGCGTTGAACAGGGCGCTCTCGAGGAAGATCTGGCCATCGGTGATGGAGATGACGTTGGTGGGGATGTAAGCGGAGACATCGCCTGCCTGGGTCTCGACGATGGGCAGGGCGGTGATGGAACCGCCGCCCAGGTCATCCCGCATCCGGCAGGAGCGCTCCAGCAGACGGGAGTGCAGATAGAAGACATCGCCGGGGTAAGCCTCACGGCCGGGGGAGCGCCGCAGCAGCAGGGAGATGGCACGGTAGGCCACCGCGTGCTTGGAAAGGTCATCGTAAACGATGAGGACGCTCTTGCCCTGTGCCATAAAATACTCGGCCAGAGCCGTGCCGGCATAGGGGGCAATGTACTGCAGCGGGGCGCTGTCGGAAGCGGTGGCCGCCACGATGGTGGTGTAATCCATGGCACCGTGCTTCTTCAGATCCCCTGCCACGCGGGCAATGGAAGAAGCTTTCTGGCCGATGGCGACGTAAATGCAGAGCACGCCGGTGTCTTTCTGGTTCAGGATGGCATCGGTGGCAATGGAAGTCTTGCCGGTCTGGCGGTCGCCGATGATCAGCTCACGCTGACCGCGGCCGATGGGGAACATGGAGTCGATGGCCAGGATGCCGGTGTGGAGCGGGGTATCCACGCTCTGGCGTTCCAGAATGCCGGGGGCCTGCTTCTCAATGGGGTTGTAACCCACGGATTCAATGGGGCCCTTGCCGTCAATGGGCTCGCCCAGCGGGTCGATGACACGGCCCAGGAACGCGTCGCCCACCGGGATGCCCGCGCGCTTGCCGCTGCGGGTGACGAGGGTGCCCACGCCGACGCTCTCCGCACCGTCGAAGAGCATGACGCCCAGCTTGCCGGGGTCCACGCTCTCCACCATGCCCTTGGCGCCGTTCTCAAAGGTGACGATCTCGCCGTAGACCGCGCGGTCCATGCCATCCACCTGGACGATGCCGTCGGCGGAGGCGATGACCACGCCGCCCTCTGCACTGGTGGCAGCGGGCTTGTAGTCCTCAACACGGGTCTTGAGGGTAGCCAGCGAGGGCTTGCCCTCCATCATCTGGTCGAGGGCGTGGCGGCCGGAGTTGTCGAACACCCGGTCGCCGATCTGCAGGACATAGCCGGAGAGCAGGCTCTCGTCCACGGTGATATTCAGCAGCACCTCGGTGGCGTCATAGAGCTTTTTGACCTCGGCTTTGATGCGGGTGATGTCGTCCTCGCGGGGCTGGCGGGCAGCCCGCAGGTCGGCCTTGACGATCCGGTTGGCGGAGAAGAACTCGCGGCTGAACTCAGTTGCCATCGTCCACACCTGCTTTCTGTAACAGATCGTCCAGCAGCCGCGCGTCGTCCTGCTGGGTCAGGTTGCGGGCCAGCAGCTTCTCGCACATCTCACGGGCCAGAGCCGTGGTCTGGGCGTCGGCCTCACGCAGCTTGTGCTGGCGCTCGGCCTCGGCGTTCCGCTTGCCCTCGGCCACAATGGCGTCGGCCTGCTTCTGGGCATCCGCCAGGAGCTGCTGCTTCTCTTTTTCGGCCTGCTCTTCATAGGCCGTGCGGCGGGCAGCCGCCTCCGCGTCCACATTGCGCAGCTTGTCCTGCGCGGTGTTCAGAGCTGTCGCAGCCTCTTTTTTGGAGGTCTCAGCGGCAGCCAGAGCGTCGTCTACCTGCTTCTGGCGCTGCGCAATGATGTTCATGACAGGCTTGTACAGGAACTTGCGGAGCAGCAAAAACAGCACCAGAACGTTGACGACTGTATACAAAAGGTTCAGATTCAGTGTCAGCATTCGTCATGCCTCCGTGATCAACCCAGGAACAGGATGATGATCAGAGCAACGACGAAGCCGAAAATTGCAGTACCTTCTGCCAGAGCGGCGCCCAGCAGCAGGTTGGTCTGAATTTTATTAGAGGCCTCCGGCTGGCGGGAGATGGCCTCCGTTGCCTTACCGGTTGCAATGCCGATGCCAATGCCGCCGCCAATACCAGTCAGCGCTGCAATGCCAGCGCCCAGAGCTACCAATCCGTTCATAATAAATATCTCCTTTGTAAATGCGTAAAACCTCTCAGTCCGCTTCGCGTCCAGCCGCCCCCTTTCGGCACTTTCGTGCCACCTCCCCCGGCCGGGGGAGTCTTTCCTAACAGGGGGGGCCTTGGCAGGATGGTTCAGTTCCTGCTGGAGGAAACGGGCCCGATTTTCCGGCAGGGCGTGGGCCCTGCGCTCTCGGGTGAAATCATTCTTCGTCTCCGATATTCTCTTTCATAAACAGGGAAGTCAGGAAGACGAACACATAGGTCTGGATCAGGCCGTCGAACAGGTCAAAGTACAGGCTGAACACAGCCGGCACAAAGACAGGCACCACCTGCTTGATGAGCTCCATGATGACGAACGCGCCCAGCACGTTGCCGAACAGTCGCATACACAGGCTGGTGGGCCGAATGGCGATCTCCAGAATGTTCATGGGGGTCATGATGGCGGTAGGAGCCGCCAGGCTCTTGAGGAAGCCGACCCCGCCGCGCGCGTGGATCCCGGCATACTCGATGAGGCAGATGCTCATTAAGGCCAGGGCGGCGGTGACATTCAGGTCCTTTGTGGGGGGCTTGATGCCAAACACGCCAATGAGGTTGGAGCAGGCGATGTAGAGCGCTACCGAGATGAGGTAGGGCACATACCGCTTGCCTTTTTCACCCAGCAAGCCCACGAAGAAGTCGTTGATGAACGTCACGACGGTCTCCAGGATGGCCTGCCGCTTGGTGATGTGGTCTACCCGGAGGTTCCGGGTGAGGAGAATGGAGCAGATGACGAGGAACGCCATGATGCCCCAGCTGACTACCACCGACTCCGGGATCTGCAGGCCGCCGATGGAGATCATTTCCACGTTCAGCTCTTCTTTCAGAGCTGCCGTCAATGCGTTCATCGTGCTGCCTCCTTCCGCCGGGTCGAGGTCAGAGGTTGAGAGATTGAATCCAATACCGTTTTCACTCGATCTCCTTTCCGTAACATTTTGAAATTGAGAAAAGCACTGTTCTACGAGAAAAAGAAAGGAGGTGGCCGGAAACTCCGCTGCACGCCCTCCTTTGCTGTATTCTCTTTGCCTGCTTTTTTCGTCTGGTATCATAGCACGAAAGGCGCGGATTGATAAGCCCTCTTGCAAAGTTTCTACTTTTTGTTATATTCCGTACCAGAATGGATGAATATTTGTTGCTGATTTGCACAAGAAAGCAGCTTGTAACATGTGATAAGTGCACAAAATCTTAACTAAATTTTAACTGTTTAAGGGAGATGACCAGGCAAATTGTCGAAAAAATCCATACAGTATATATCGCTGGTATATCTGATATATAAAATTTATATGACTTATCCGGCGCGCAAGCGGCTTGATTTTTCTTCAGAGATGTCCACCCTGTATGGCCGCGATACCTATCTAATAGAGTGAAAAGCTCAGGCGGCGGGGTTCTCAGCCTTGCCGCGGCGGAACACCAGCCGGAAGATGAACCGGGAGAGCGGGCCGCAGTAGAGCATCTGCCAGCACAGGGCCATGGGCATATTGCAGCCCCAGGTGTGCACCCACATGCCAAAGCTGGGCTCTTTAAACAGGACGGTTGCCACCAGGCTCATGACCGGGCACATGATGGCGACGATCATCAGGGAGATGGCATAGGTGATGAACTGAGGCCGGTCTGTGGGGCGCATAAAGGTAAAGGCCAGCGCAGTGGCCAGTTTCTCCACGACAAAGAACTCCAGGATGCAGGCAACCGGGACCATGATGGGCATTTCATGCAGAGCCATGAGAAAGGTGGCGTTGGTCACGCCGCCCGTGTTCAGGGCAACATTGTAAACGATCATGCCATAGACCATAATGGTGGCCATGACAATGGTGAAGACGACTTTTTCCAGCAGGGTTTTCGGCATAGTTTGTAACTCCTTTTTGGTTGATGGGGGAAAATTCAGGCGAACCATCGCCGCACAAACAAAAAAAGACAGACGAGGGCGGAACCTTCGTCTGTCTTTGCGCGACTACCATTCATTGCCGCTTATCATAGCACAATTTCAGGCGTCGTGTAAGAGGCGGAGAAAGGGTTCTCCTATTTTGCCGAAAACGATCCCCTTGAAGACAATAAGTTTTGTGGAAAGCTGTAAGGGGGGAGAAACTCGACGGAAAAAGCTCTGCCGGACAAAGATGAACTGGATTGATTTGAATATGTTGTAAAATCTATCTAATTTATCTGTTGAATATGGAAAAATAATGTGGATATTATTGTGCACTCTGCGAATAGACAAACTGCTGACCTTTGGGTATAATAAAGCCAGAAACCAGAGAAGTACAGCAGAAGCTCAAACGAGAGCTAACCCCGCTGACTTGAAGCAGAAAGGAGCGAAGACCGATGGTTGATATGGAACCCGCACAGTGTGGACAGACTGTCGGGGATCGCTGAGAAGCAAAACAGAGGCTCACCACAAACGGGATGTTTCCCCCGTATAAAAACACAAAAACGAGAGCCGGTCTTGAGCATCAAATAATGCGAACAACAGAACAGTCTGTCGAGTATAAAATCCCATGGCAATTCAAATAGATCCGCCGGAGAGTGATCCTTATGAAAACTTTACGGAGACCTGTATTTGAATAACCGAAAAGGAGAACCTCCAATGTACTAAGTAGTGGAACCCCTTGGAAAATCTAACTCGAAAGAATGTGGTAATATGAAATTCATCTCCATGATTCGTGTTCCGCACTCCAACAGTTGAGAAAAGGGTCAATCCAATGTACTAAGTAATGTGTCCCCTGAAAATTCCAAGTTCTTCATCGTTTCCAAAGGAGATCATTCCAATGAAACGTACGGTACAGACCGAAAAATGAGGAAACCGAGGATAAGAGGCTTATGACTCCGAAGAAGTAAGGATCCTGCCGGATGGTGGCTTGCAACCGCACCATCCGGCAGGTTTTTTGTTTGGGCCGGGAAAGCTCCCGGCCCTTTTTTTATTTTGCGTACTGCGGCCGCTGCCTCTTGACAATTTCTCCTGCAAGCGTTATTGTTAAAAATACTGTCTATCTTTTAAGGTAAGGAGAACATCATGCCACAAACTACCACTGCGCCGCGCAAAAAGACACGGCTGATGACCGAGGGCGGTATCTTTAAAAACCTGCTGTTGTTTGCTGTGCCGCTGATTTTGGGCAACCTGCTCCAGCAGCTGTACAATACGGCCGATTCCATCATCGTGGGCAATTTCCTGGGCAGCAACGCTCTGGCAGCCGTTGGCTCCAGCGGCTCGCCCATCTTCCTGCTCATCGGCTTCAGCCAGGGCGTGGCCGTGGGTGCCGGCGTCGTGGTGGCCCAGTACCTGGGGGCCAAGGATCGGGAGGATGCCCAGATTGCCGTGCACACCTCGCTGGCCATTGCAGCCATCCTGGGCGTTGTGCTGACGGTGGGCGGCATCCTGGTCTGCCGCAGCTTGCTGGTCTGGATGAACACCCCGGCTGAGGTGCTGGAAGACGCCGTGACCTATATGCGGATCTACTTTGGCGGCGTGCTGTTCAGCGTCATTTATAACATGGCGGCTGGCATCCTCAACGCGGCGGGCAACTCCCAGCGTTCCCTCATCTACCTGGGCTGTGCCTCCATCACCAACATCATCCTCGACCTCGTTCTCATTGCCGGGCTGCGGATGGGTGTGGAGGGCGCGGCCATCGCCACCGATATCAGCCAGCTGGTGTCCTGCATCCTCTCCCTCCGCTTCCTGATGCGGGTGGAGGATGACTACCGGGTCACGCCGCGCAAGATCCGCCCCGATGCCAAAATGTCCGCCCGCATCATCCGGGTGGGCCTGCCCACGGGCATCCAGAACATGGTCATCTCGTTCTCCAACGTTCTGGTGCAGTCCAGTGTCAACGGCTACGGCGCTGTCGCCATGGCAGGCTTTGCCGCGTACATGAAGATCGACGGCTTCAACATCCTGCCGGTCATGAGCTTCAGCATGGCGGCCACTACCTTTGTGGGCCAGAACTTTGGCGCGGGCAAGCTGGACCGTGTCAAGCGGAGCCTGTGGGTCACGCTGGCCATGAGCGTGGGCTATACTCTCTTTACGGGTGCCCTGCTGCTGGTGTTCCGTTACCCCATCCTGCACCTGTTCACCCGGGACGATACCGTGGTGAAGTTTGGCGTGGCGGCCATGAAGTATTTCTGCCCGTTCTATTTCCTGCTGGCCATCCTGCACAGCCTGGCAGGTGCCGTGCGCGGCACGGGCAAGAGCGTGCCGCCCATGGTGGTGTTGCTGCTCTCCCTCTGCCTGTTCCGAGTGGCCTGGATCCAGTTTATTCTGCCGTTCTTCCACAGCATTGAGGGTGTGTTCGTCCTCTATCCGGTTTCCTGGGGGCTGGGTGCTGTTCTGATGGTCCTGTACACCTGGCGCGCCAACTGGATGGAGCACGCCGCGTAATGCCGTTTCAGGAAACGATGGAATGTGTTTCTATGAAAAGGAATGTGTTTCTATGAAAAATAGCCATTTGTCAAGGCTCTGAAAACGTGTTATATAATAGGTAAAGAATTTTTACCACCCCGGATGCAAAAGGAGCAGCAGATGCAGACCAAACCCTCTCCACTGACCGAAACCGTTTCCCGCCCAACGGGCATCAAAATGGCCCTGTTCCTGTTCTGGGAGTTCATCAAACTCGGTGCCTTTACTTTTGGCAGCGGGTGGAGCATCATTGCCCAGATGGAGCAGGAGTTTGTGGACAAGCGCCACTGGGTGGAGCAGAGCGACCTGCTGGAGCTCATCGCCGTGGGCAAGAGCCTGCCGGGGATCATGGTGGCCAACATCGTGCTGCTGTTCGGCTACCAGTTAGCCGGGCCGCTGGGCGGCATCCTCTCAGCGGTGGGGCTGTGCGTGCCGGCTGTCGTCGTGATGACCGTTGTTACCGCCATTTATGACCTCATCAAGAACAATTACTGGGTCTTTGCGGCCCTCAAGGGGGTCCAGTGTGCCGTGGTGCCCATCATCGGCGGTGCGGCCATCTCCCTGAGCAAAGAGGCCCTCAAGGATAAAATTGCGATCGGGCTCTGCCTCGCTGCTCTCTGCATCTGCCTGTTTACGTCCATCAGTAATCTGGTGCTGGTGATCGGCGGTGCCGTGCTGGGCCTTGTCTGGATGGGGGTGAAAGAGCATGATTAAAACGTTGTTCCAGCTCTTCTTCGCCTTTGCCAAAATTGGTTTTACCAGCTTTGGCGGCACCTCGATGATCCCCCTGATCATGGAAGAAATGCTCTCTCACAACTGGATGACAGCCGACGATGTGGCCAATATCGTGGCCATTGCGGAGATGACCCCCGGCTCCCTGGGCGTCAACTGCGCCACCTTTGCCGGTACCCAGACCGCCGGAGTGCTGGGCGGTACGGCAGCCGTCATTGGTGTGCTGACCCCCACCCTGACGCTGACCCTTGTGGCGGCCCTCTTCTTCCAGAAATTCCGGGAGAGCAAGGTCATGCTTTATATCATGCGGGCGGTCAAGCCCATCTGCGTGGGCATGATCTTTGCAGTCCTCGTTACCCTGAGCGGGAGTACCTACTTTGCAGAGGGCATCAGCTGGGCGGGCCTTGGCATTGGCCTGCTCTGCTTCTGGCTCCTCCGCAAAAAGAAAATGGCCATCCCCAAGGTCATCGGCATCGCGGCGGTGCTGGGGCTGGTTTGTTTTGGAGTGCTGTGAGAACAGTTGCTCAAAACGGCAAAATAGTGTATACTATCCTCGAGCGCAACTTCACGCCAGAGAGAGGTCTTTTTTATGACGATTCGCGGAATTATCACCATTCTGGTCCTGGCCATCCTGTTTGGGCTGGTCGTGGTCTGGATCTCCAAGCAGGGCGGCTGGAAAGGGGAGGGCTGCGGCGGCAACTGTGCCTCCTGCCACCACCACGACGGCTGCGAGCAGCCGAAATCCAACCAGAATACCTGATGCATCAAAAAGCCCCCGGCAGCCATTGGCTGTCCGGGGGTTTTGTGCTACAGCTGCCCATTGTGGGCGGCGTAGACCGCAATGGTGCTCAACAGGTCGCTGTGAGCTTTCTGGTAAGTGCTGTAACTCAGGTTGAGCTGCTCCATGACATCCTCGATGCTCCGATGCTCAAAGTAGCGCATCCGGAGCAGCCGGGCACGGATGGGGTCGGTCTGGTCATAATACCTCAGTGCCTGATCAATGGCCAGGCTCCAGCCGCGGCCCTCGAACGTCTGGCGGTATCCCCGCTGGCCGTAGCGGGCCAGGGCATTGCGGGTAGCGCGGCGCTGCTGCTGTGTCATGAAAATGCCTCCTCTCAGCTGACATGCCGGAAAAAGTACAGGTCGCGCTGGTCCCGGTTGAGCCCCAGCAGATGGCAGAGCTTGTCCACCTCACTGACTTTGAAATCCCGGTCGTTGTTGATCTTATAACGCAGGGTGGAGCTGCTGATGCCCAGCACCTCGGCTGCATAGCCCAGTGTGATGCGTTTGCACTTCATGCAGGAGAGGAGCAGCATGGTATCTGTCATAAAAAATGCCTCCTTTTAGTTTCGAATTCTGGATGCGATGCACAATCTTTGGTTGTATTATAGCGAGAAGTTGATTCAATGTCAACTCTTTTGGAAAAATAGAGCAAAAACGGTTGATTTTTAGGAAATGTTCTGCTATTCTATCTTCAGAGAGCAGTTTTTCTGCACACGCAAGGGAAAGCGAGGAGTTTTTATGTCAGAACTGGCACGCCGCGTCCGGGAGCGCCGGGCCGCTCTCGGCCTGTCACAGGAGGAGCTGGCCGACCGGATGGGATACCGCTCCAAATCCTCCATCACCAAATTGGAAAAAGGGGTCAACGACCTGCCCCAGTCCAAGCTGGAAGAGCTGGCCGCCGCGCTGGACACCACGCCGGCCTGGCTGCTGGGCATTGAGACCGCCGCCGCCCCGCCTCCGGGGTTTGAGCCCCTGCCGGAAATGGCGCGGGTGCCGCTGGTGGGCTCCATTGCCTGCGGCACGCCCATCACGGCGGAGCAGAACATCGAGAGCTATATCGGGGTCCCCGCCGCGTGGCACGCGGATTTTGCCCTGACCTGCCACGGCAGCAGCATGGCTCCCACCATCTGCGATGGGGACATCGTCTGCATCCGCCGCCAGCCGGAGGTGGAGCAGGGAGAGATCGCCGCGGTCCGCATCGGGGACGAAGCCACCCTGAAACATTTTCACCGCCAAGGCAGCACGGTCATGCTCCTGGCCGATAACGCCGCCGTCTGTCCGCCCATGATCTATGCAGGCTCCCAGCTGGAGGAGATCCAGATCGAGGGCCGGGCGGTCGGCTTCTGCAGAGGCTTATAAACCTCTCCGTCATCGCTCCGCGATGCCAGCTCCCCTGCCAGGGGAGCCCTTGGCAGGTCGGTTTTGTTTCAAAAATTCGCCCGATGGGCTCCGGCACAGCAGTGCCCTGGGGCCTACGGCAGGAGGATATTATCATGGAAAAAGCTTCCACAGAAGCGATGACCCTGAACGTCATCGCCCACATCCACACGGCGTTCCCCACCAAGTTTGGCATCCCGCGCCAGAGCGGGCTGGTGGACAGCCTGCGGGGCGAGATCATTTTTACCCCGGAGTACCGCAATCCGGACGCCGTGCGCGGGCTGGAAGATTTCAGCCACATCTGGCTGGTGTGGCAGTTCTCCGGGGCCGTGCGGGATACCTGGTCGCCCACGGTCCGCCCGCCCCGCCTGGGCGGCAACACCCGGATGGGCGTGTTTGCCACCCGCTCGCCGTTCCGGCCCAATCCGCTGGGCCTGTCCAGCGTCCAGCTGGAAAAAATCGAGATCCGGCCCGAGGTGGGCCCGGTCCTCATCGTGCGGGGCGCCGACCTCATGGACGGCACCCCCATCTACGACATCAAGCCCTATATCCCGTACGCCGACTGCCACCCGGATGCCTCGGCGGGCTTTACGGCCCAGACCCGGATGCACCACCTGAATGTGGAGTGTGACCCCGCCCTCTGGGCACGGGTCCCGGAGGCAGAGCAGGAGGGCCTGCGGGGCGTGCTGGCCCATGACCCCCGCCCCTCCTACCAGCATGACCCTGCCCGGGTGTACGGCATGGAGTTTGCCGGGCTGGAAGTGCATTTCACCGTGGACGGCGAGACCCTGACCGTGACGGATATCACCCGCCGCTGACCGGAGGAACTGCTCATGGAGCTGCGAACCATCAACACCTTTTTGCACATTGCGGAGCTGCACAGCTTTTCCCGCGCCGCGCGGGAGCTGGGCTACTCCCAGTCGGCTGTCTCCTCTCAGATCGCCCAGCTGGAGGCCGAGCTGGGCACCCCGCTGTTTGACCGGGTGGGCAAGATCGTCCGCCTGACTGACGCGGGGCTCACGTTTCAGGACTACGCCCGCACCCTGCTGGCGACGGCCCAGCAGGCCAAAGCGGCCTTGCAGCCCTCCCGGGAGGTGCGGGGCACCCTCCGCATCGCACTGGCGGACTCGGTGTGCAGTACCTTTCTGCCCGACCTGCTGCTCCACTACCACGCCCGCTGCCCGGAGGTGGAGCTGGTGCTCCGCACCGCCACAGCCGACGAGATGCTCCAGTGGCTGAGTTCCAACGAGGTCGATCTGGCTTACACCCTCGATCAGCCCATTCTGCAGCCCAATCTTGTGCTGGCGTTCAACGAGCTGGAGCCCATCTGCATGGTGGCTCCGCCAAACCATCCGCTGGCCCGGCAGGAGGTGGTCACGCTGGAGGAGCTTGCAAAGCAGGAATTTCTGCTCACCGAGCGGGGGATGAGCTACCGCGACGCTCTGGATCAGTGCATGGACGCCCATCACCTGGCTCTGAAGCCCTACATTGAGCTGGGCAGCGCCGCCATGCTGGCCGAGATGGTGGAGCGGGGGATGGGCCTCTCGTTCCTGCCGGAATACATCGTCCGCAATGAGCTGGCGGCCCACCGCCTGGCCCGCCTCAACGTCCCCGAGTGCCAGATATCCATGCACCGCCAGTTGTTTTACCACCGGGATAAATGGCTGACCCCTCAGATGAAAGCGTTTGTTGAGCTGGTGTGAATCACCGGCTCTGTTTGGCCCCGCACCCCGGCAAAATAAAAAAACAGCTCCAAGCCGAAACTTGAAGCTGTTTTTTATGCCGGTGGTGGGGGTCGAACCCACACGTGTTATTCGCACAAGGGATTTTGAGTCCCCCTCGTCTGCCATTCCGACACACCGGCACGGTAAGATAACAAAGTTATTATACCGGATTCTGTCTGTAAAATCAAGATAAAATTTTAAGGTGCGAGGAATGGCTGGGAAACAGCGAATGAGGGCAGCGTAGCTGTGCTGGCGGAGCCAGGCGGTAAGATGCTGCTTCGGATCAGTTCAGCTTTTTGCCGAAGAACTCCACTTCCTTGCGGATGAACTGCATCAGCTCATCAAACTGGTCGGGGGTCAGGCTCTGGGCACCATCGCACTTGGCCTTGGCGGGGTTGTTGTGCACCTCGATCATCAGGCCGTCGGCACCGGCCGCTACAGCAGCCTTTGCCAGCTCCGGCACCATCCAGGCGTGGCCGCAGGCGTGGCTGGGGTCCACCACCACGGGCAGGTGGGTCATCTTGTGCAGCATCACCACACCGGCCAGGTCCAGGGTGTTCCGCATACTGGTCTCAAAAGTACGGATGCCGCGCTCGCAGAGGATGACGTTCTCGTTGCCCTCGGCCATGATGTACTCGGCGCTCATCACGAACTCTTCCAGCGTGTTGGCCAGGCCCCGCTTGAGCAGCACGGGCTTTTTTTGGCGGCCCACGGCCTTGAGCAGCTCAAAATTCTGCATGTTGCGGGCACCCACCTGGATGAGGTCCACATTCTCGAACAGGGGCAGGTGCTCGGTGTTCATGATCTCGGTCACGATGGGAGCGCCCGTGGCCCGGCGGGCCAGCTTGAGCAGATCCAGGCCCTCGCTCCGCATTCCCTGGAACGAGTAGGGAGAGGTGCGGGGCTTGAACGCGCCGCCCCGCAGCAGGGAAGCACCGGCGGCCTTGACCCGCTGGGCGCAGTAGGTGATCTGCTCCTCGCTCTCAATGCTGCAGGGGCCTGCGATGACGGCAAAGTTTCCGCCGCCGATCTTGACGCCGTTCACATCAATGATACTGTCGTCCGGGTGGAACTTGCGGTTGGCTTTTTTGTAGGGCTCGGACACGCGGCGGCAGGCCTCCACCACGGGGTTGGCCAGTACCCAGCTCTCTGCAATGGCCTTGGTATCGCCGATGAGGCCGAGGATATGGGTGTCGCTGCCCTTGGAGTCGTTGATCTGCAGGCCCATGCCCTCCAGCTCGCGGCAGAACTCATGCACCTGTACGTCGGGGGCATTCTGTTTTAATACAATGATCATAGCGCTTTCTCCTTACCAGTTTCCCAAAGCGGCAGGGAGAACGGCTCCCTTGCTGCAAATCAGTATCGTGAACTTCAGTTTCGTGAAGTATCTTGAGCATGGGCATAGCATACCACTTCAGTTTTGTGAAGTCAAGGCTTTTTTTGAAATTTTTCCGCAAACGTGGTAGAATGGGAGCACGATAGGAGTGATAGAGCTATGGGAAAAGAAGCAAAGACCAATGCCATGCGCATTCTGGAGCGGGCCAAGGTGCCCTATACCGCCCATGAATACGCCCACGAGGAGGGCGTGGCGGTGGACGGCGTGACGGTAGCCGCCAGCATGGGGGAAGACCCCGCCTGCGTGTATAAAACACTGGTGACCCAGGGGGCCAGCAGAAATTATTTCGTCTTCGTCATTCCGGTGGCAGCGGAGCTGGACCTGAAAGCCGCCGCCCGCAGCGTGGGCGAAAAGAGCGTGGCCATGATCCATGTGGCCGATATCAACAAGGTGACCGGCTATGTCCGGGGCGGCTGCAGCCCGGTGGGCATGAAAAAGCAGTACACCACCGTGTTTGATGAGAGCGTGCTGGCCCAGCCGAAAGTCTATGTTTCCGGCGGGCGGATCGGTACCCAGGTGTGCTGCGCCCCGGCCGACCTCATCAAGGCAGCCCGCGCCACAACGGCACACATCATTTTCTAAAGATTTAACAATATTTATCGTTCCAATAAGTCGTACTTAAAAAGAAAAAGAATGGCGAAACTGCACAAAACTTTTGAAAGTTTTTTGGCAGCAGGAGAACACAAGGGAGAAATTGCCGAAACGCTCTTTGCAAAGCTGTTTTTTTGCCGTAAACTGTATGTGTAAGGCGAACGCCAGCCCCAAAAACCGGAGCTGGAGCACGCCGCGACAGGGCGCGGGACAATGAAGTTGCGGAGGACGAGCGGAATGCGAAACATGCTGCTGAAAACCATCGGCCGCCAGTGCGGTGAGGGTCATCAGGGCCTCGGTGTAACTTCATGCCAGAACACCCGCTTGGGGTGCACCGCTCTGGAACAAATGCAGAAATAAAAGGCCGTGGTGCAGGTGTACCACAGCCTTTTTTGTTTGCCGTGGATCGGAAAAGAGAAAGAGAGGTTGGATTTCGATGGTTCGGAAAGTTGCAGTCATTATGGGTTCGGACAGCGATTGGCCGGTGGTCAAGGGGGCCTGTGCCCAGCTCAAGGCGCTGGACATCCCGTTTGAGGCACACATCCTGTCGGCACACCGCACCCCGGCAGAGGCGGCTGCCTTTGCCAAGGGCGCAAAAGAGAATGGTTTTGGCGTCATCCTCTGCGCTGCCGGCATGGCAGCCCATCTGGCCGGTGCCTTTGCCGCCAACACCACCCTGCCCGTCATCGGCATCCCGATGAAAGGCGGTGCCATGGACGGCCTGGACGCCCTGCTGGCCACCGTGCAGATGCCCAGCGGCATCCCTGTGGCGACCGTGGCCCTGAACGGTGCCAAGAACGCCGCCTGGCTGGCCGCTGAGATCCTGGCCCTGAGCGACGATGCTCTGGCCGCCAAGCTGGCTGCCGAGCGCGCGGCCATGGCGGAACAGATCGCCGCCAAAGAGGAAAAACTGCAGAAAGAGATCGAGGAACTGTAATGTCTGATTTTGCATATCCGCTTCACGAAGAGTGCGGCGTTTTTGGCATCTATGACCGCGCCGGGACGGAGGACGTGGCCGCTGCCGCTTACTCCGCCCTGTACGCGCTGCAGCACCGCGGCCAGGAGAGCTGCGGCATCGCCGTCAACGACGATGGCGTCATTGAGGGCCACCGGGATCTCGGCCTTGTCAACGAGGTGTTCACCCCGGCGGTGCTGGCCTCTCTGGCAAAGCCTACCGCCCACATGGCTACCGGCCATGTCCGGTATGCCACTTCCGGCAGCCGGGTGCGGGCCAATGCTCAGCCCATGATCGTCCGGCATGGCCGGGGCACCATGGCCCTGTGCCACAACGGCAACCTGACCAATGCATTGGAGCTCCGCCGCCAGCTGGAAAATGAGGGGGCCATCTTCCATGGCTCCTCTGATACCGAAGTGATCTGCTACCTCGTTACCCGCAACCGCTTGCGGATGGGCAGCATTGAGACTGCCATCAGCAAGACGATGGATGTGCTGGAGGGTGCTTACAGCCTCGTCATCATGTCCGCCACCAAGCTCATCGCGGTGCGTGACCCCCGCGGCTACCGGCCCCTGTGCATCGGTACCCTGCCGGGCGGCGGCTATGTCTTCGCCAGCGAGAGCTGCGCCCTGGACGCCGCTGGAGCCACTCTCCTGCGGGATGTGGAACCCGGTGAGATCGTGGTGGCCGATGCCAAGACCGGCGAGCTGCGGAGCATTCGGGACCATGTGGGCCGCCCGGACAGCCAGATGTGCGTGTTTGAGTACATCTACTTCTCCCGCCCGGACAGCATCATTGAAGGCCAGTCCGTCCACGAGGCACGCAAGCAGGCGGGCCGCTTCCTGGCGCAGGAGCACCCCGTGGAGGCCGATGTGGTCATCGGCGTGCCGGACTCCGGCCTGGACGCCGCCCTCGGCTACTCCGAGGAGAGCGGCATCCCCTACGGCATCGGCTTCATCAAAAATAAATACATTGGCCGCACCTTTATCCAGGGCAGCCAGAAACAGCGCGAGAACAGCGTCCGCATCAAGCTCAACGCGGTGACCAGCACCGTCAAGGGCAAGCGGGTGGTGCTGGTGGATGACTCCATCGTCCGCGGCACCACCTCCGCCCGCATCATCAAGCTGCTGCGGGACGCGGGTGCCAAGGAGGTCCATTTCCGGGTCTCGGCTCCGCCGTTCAAGTATCCCTGCTATTTCGGCACGGATATCCCGGACCAGAAGCTTCTGGTGGCCACGGGCCGCACCGTGGACCAGATCAATGAGATCATCGGGGCGGACACGCTGGGCTACCTTTCCACGGAGCATGTGGTCAAGCTGGCTCCCAATGCCCACTGTGGTTTCTGCACGGCCTGCTTCACGGGGGAATACGCCGTCCAGCCGAAGGAAGTGCTTTCGACCGATATTCACGAGCGTCATCTCAACGACCGTCCCAAGGACGAGAAAAAGTTAGGAGAGTAACAAGATGGAAAAGAGCTATTCGGAAAGCTATGCAGCAGCAGGTGTGGATATCACCGCTGGTTACCGCTCGGTGGAGCTGATGAAACAGTACGTTGCCCGCACCATGAACGAGCACTGCATCGGTGGTCTGGGCGGTTTTGGCGGCCTGTTTGAGCTGGACTGCACGGGCTACAAGCACCCGGTGCTGATCTCCGGCACCGACGGCGTGGGCACCAAGCTGAAGATCGCCATGATCCTGGACAAGCACGACACCATCGGCATCGACTGCGTGGCCATGTGCGTCAACGATGTCATCTGCGCTGGTGCAAAGCCGCTGGTCTTCCTGGATTACATCGCCTGCGGCCGCAACATCCCGGAAAAGATCGCTGAGATCGTCAAGGGCGTGGCCGATGGCTGCGTGCAGGCCGATTGCTCTCTGGTGGGCGGCGAGACCGCCGAGCACCCGGGCATGATGCCGGAGGAGGAGTACGATCTGGCCGGTTTCACCGTGGGCGTTGTGGACAAAGAAAAGATCCTGAACAACGACACCATGAAGCCCGGTGATGTCATTCTGGCGCTGCCCTCCACGGGCGTCCACTCCAACGGCTTCTCGCTGGTGCGCAAGATCTTTGACATCGACGGCAACCCCGATATTCTGAAGACCGCTCCCGCGGAGCTGGGCGGCAAGACCCTGGGCGAGGCCCTGCTGGCCCCCACCAAAATTTACGTCAAGCCCGTGCTGAAAGTGCTGGAAGAGGTGGATGTCAAGGGCATCTCCCACATCACCGGCGGCGGCTTCTATGAAAACATCCCCCGCAGCCTGAAGAAAGGCTGCTGCGCCCGCATCAAGAAAGAGGATGTCCGCACCCCGGCCCTCTTCCACCTGATGCAGAAAGAGGGCGGCATCTCCGAGCACGATATGTTCAACACCTTTAACATGGGTGTGGGCATGGTGCTCACTGTCCCGGCCGAGCAGGCAGACAAGGCACTGGACATCCTCCACGCGAACGGCGAGCCTGAGGCTTACCGCCTGGGCGTCATTGCAGAAGGCGAGGGTGTGGAGCTGTGCTGAACATTGCAGTGCTCGTCTCCGGCGGCGGCACCAACCTGCAGGCCCTGCTGGACAGCGAAGCCCGGGGCGAGAACCCCAACGGCAAGATCAAACTGGTGGTGGCCTCCAAGCCCGGTGTCTATGCGCTGGAGCGGGCCGCCAAGGCTGGCGTGGAGGGCGTTGTTGTCCGCCGCAAGGATTATGCCGCCAGCGAAGACTTTGACGCCGCCCTGCTGGCCGTGCTCAAGGAGCACGACATCGACCTGGTGGTGCTGGCGGGCTTTCTGTCCGTGCTGGGCCCCAGCGTCATCGCGGCCTATCCGCGCCGCATCCTGAACGTCCACCCCGCCCTCATCCCGTCGTTCTGCGGGCCCGGCATGTACGGCCTGCGCCCCCACGAGGCCGCGCTGGCCCGGGGCTGCAAGGTGACGGGTGCCACCGTCCACTTTGTCAACGAGGAGTGCGACGGCGGGCCCATCCTGCTGCAAAAGGCCGTGGACATCCTGCCCGGCGATACCCCCGAGGTGCTGCAGAAGCGGGTGATGGAGCAGGCCGAGTGGAAGCTGCTGCCCAAGGCAGTGGCCATGATTTGTAATGGAGAGATAAAATAATGGAAAAGATCGACCTGAACGAATATCTGGCTTCCAACGAGTACCCCGGCCGCGGCATTGCAGTGGCAAAGGCCCCGGATGGCCGCCAGATGTTCATTGGCTATTTTATCATGGGCCGCAGCGAGAACAGCCGCAACCGCGTGTTTGACCCCGTGCCCGAGCGGGGCGGCATCTGCACCATCGCGGCCGACCCGGCAAAGCTGGAAGACCCCAGCCTCATCATCTACAACCCCGTGCTCACCCTGGGCAAGACCCATATTGTGACCAACGGCGACCAGACGGATACCATCTACGATGGCATGAGCCGCGGCAAGAGCTTTGCCGACAGTCTGCGCACCCGCACCTTTGAGCCGGACGGCCCCAACTACACCCCCCGCATTTCCGCCGTGGTGTACGAGGACGGCAGCTATCAGATGAGCATTCTCAAATCCGCCGACGGCAATGGCGAGAGCGTCCAGCGCTATTTCTTCGATTATCCCCAGCCCGTGGCCGGTGAAGGCCACTTCATCAGCACCTACAAGCATAACGGCAGCCCCATCCCCAGCTTTGAGGGCGAGCCCCTCCGCTTTGCCTGCCCCCGCACCATCGGCGATTTTGCCCAGGGCCTGTGGAGCAGCCTGAACGCCGACAACAAAGTGAGCCTGTTTGCCCGGGTGATCGACCTGGAGACCGGCGAGAGCGGCGACATGATCTTCAACAAATACGACGCCGTCTGCAGCGACCTGGACGACCCCGAGGAGCCGGAGCTGCTGCCCGAGGAGCTGGAACTGCTCAAGAAGCTCGACGCTGAGGAAGAATAAACGCACCGGAGATTTTAAGGAGGATGCACCAATGAATGAACTTGCACTGAAGTACGGCTGCAACCCCAACCAGAAGCCCAGCCGCATTTATATGGAAGATGGCTCCGACCTGCCCGTGACCGTGTTGAACGGCAAGCCCGGCTACATCAATTTTCTGGATGCCCTCAACTCCATCCAGCTGGTCAAGGAGCTGAAAACCGCCTGCGGCCTGCCCGCGGCGGCCTCGTTCAAGCATGTTTCCCCGGCGGGCGCGGCCCTGGGCCTGCCCCTGACCGAGGTGGAGCGGAAGATGTACCACATTGCCCCGGATTTTGAGCTCTCCCCGCTGGCCTGCGCCTATGCCCGCGCCCGCGGTGCCGATCGCATGTCTTCGTTCGGCGACTGGATCGCCCTCTCCGAGGTCTGTGATGTCCCCACCGCAAAGCTCATCCAGCACGAAGTCTCCGACGGCATCATTGCCCCGGGCTACGAGCCGGAAGCCCTGAAGATCCTTGCCAACAAGAAAAAGGGCAACTACAACGTGGTCGCCATCGACCCGGACTACAAGCCCAACCCCGTGGAGCACAAGCAGGTGTATGGCATCACCTTTGAGCAGGGCCGCAACGAGCTGGCCATCAACGCCGACACTATGCTCACCAACTGGGTCACCGAGAACAAGACCGTGACCGAGGAGCAGAAGCGGGACCTCATCATTGCCCTCATTACCCTGAAATACACCCAGTCCAACAGCGTCTGCTACACCTACGGCGGCCAGACCATCGGCGTGGGAGCCGGCCAGCAGAGCCGCATCCACTGCACCCGTCTGGCCGGCCAGAAAGCCGACAACTGGCAGCTGCGCCACATGGACAAGGTGCTCAACCTGCCGTTCCGCGATGATGTGGCAAAGCCCAACCGGGACAACGCCATTGATGTTTACATCGGCGACACCCCGGAGGATGTCATTGGCGACGATGTCTGGGCCGAGACCTTTACCGAGCAGCCCGCGCCTTTGACCGCCGAAGAGAAGAAAGAGTACCTGAGCCATGTAACGGGCGTCTGCCTGGGCTCTGACGCGTTCTTCCCCTTTGGCGACAACATCGAGCGTGCCCGCCGCTCCGGCGTGACGGCCATCGTCCAGCCCGGCGGTTCCATCCGCGACCAGCAGGTCATTGACACCTGCAACAAGTACGGCATCGCCATGGCGTTCTGCGGCATCCGGCTGTTCCATCACTGAGCAAAGAGCAACGGAAGCTTTCTCCTCAGACACGGGTTGGGCCATTCCATCGCCCGCCCTACTGCCTGCGGCAGCAGGGTCCCACCCCAGCGGACGGTCTTCGGAGAAACTTCCGCCGCCCAAAAGCGATGTACAGACAATGCTTTCATAAAGAAGGTACAGATATGAAAAAGAAAATCTTAGTAGTCGGCGGCGGCGGGCGTGAGCACGCCATCATCAAGGCGCTGAAAAAGAGCCCGGACTGCGGCGAGGTATGGTGCGCGCCGGGCAACGGCGGCATCAGCTATGACGCCCGGTGCAAGAACATCAAGGCCACGGATGTGGAGGCCATGGTGGCCTTTGCGGCCGAAGAAAAATTTGATTATGTCGTGGTGGCGCAGGATGACCCCCTGGCGCTGGGCATGGTGGACGCGCTGGCAAAGGTCGGCATCCCGGCCTTTGGCCCGGACAAGGCTGCTGCCCGCATTGAGGCTTCCAAGGTCTTCTCCAAGGACCTGATGAAGAAATACGGCATCCCCACCGCCAAATATGAGACATTCGATGACCCGGCCAAGGTCATGGAGTACATCAAGGCCGAGGGCAAATACCCGGTGGTCATCAAGGCCGACGGCCTGGCGCTGGGCAAGGGCGTGCTGATCTGCGAGAACGAGCAGCAGGCCGCCGACGGCGTGAAAGAGATCATGCTGGACAAAAAGTTCGGCGCTTCCGGCAACCATGTGGTGGTGGAAGAATTCCTCACCGGCCCGGAGGTCAGCGTGCTGAGCTTCACGGACGGCAAGGTGGTCAAGCCCATGGTGTCCAGCATGGACCACAAGCGTGCCAATGACCACGACACCGGCCTGAACACCGGCGGCATGGGCACGGTGGCGCCCAACCCCTATTACACCCCGGCGATCGCCGCCGAGTGCATGGAGAAAATTTTCCTGCCCACCATCCATGCCATGAACGCCGAGGGCTGCCCCTTTAAGGGCTGCCTCTACTTCGGCCTCATGCTCACCCCGGACGGCCCCAAGGTCATTGAGTACAACTGCCGCTTTGGCGACCCTGAGACCCAGGTGGTGCTGCCCCTGCTCCAGAGCGACCTGCTCCAGATCATGCTGGCCTGCACCAACGGCACGCTGGCGGACACGGAAGTCCAGTTCTCGGACGGTGCCGCTGCCTGTGTCATTCTGGCCTCCGGCGGCTACCCTGTCAGCTACGAGAAAGGCAAGCCGATCTCCGGCCTGACGGACGGCCAGCTGGCAGGGGAGGAGAACATCACGGTCTACCACTCCGGCACGGCCATCCAAGAGGACGGCACGCTGGTGACCAACGGCGGCCGTGTGCTGGGCGTGACGGCCACGGCTGACCGCCTGACCGCTGCCATCACCCAGGCCTACGCCGCCGCCGAGAAGATCTCGTTCGAGAAGCTGCACAAGCGGACGGACATCGGCTTCCGGGCCCTGAAAGCAATTGCGGAGAAAGAATAACAGCTGCTCTGTACAACCTCTCCGTCATCGCCGTGCGATGCCACCTCTCCCGAAGTGAGAGGCTTTGGCAGGCCGTAAAGTTTATAAAAAACGCCATGCGTTCCTACAAAACGATACCTCTTTGCCAAGGGCTCGCCCTTTGGGAGAGCTGGACGCCGATAGGCGGCCTGAGAGGGCTAAGACGCTAAAAATAAAGGGGGATTTTACCCAATGGTCTATCGTATTTATGTCGAGAAAAAGCCCGGCTTTGATGTGGAAGCCGAGGGCCTGAAAAATGAGCTGGTCTCGCTGCTGGGCATCCAGTCCCTGAGCGGGGTGCGGTTGCTCAACCGCTACGACGTGGAGGGCATTGATGAAGCTCTGTTCCACCAGTGCGCCACCACCGTGTTCAGCGAGCCGCCGGTGGACAACACCTACGACACCCTGCCTCAGGATGGCGGCGTGTCCTTTGCGGTGGAGTACCTGCCCGGCCAGTTCGACCAGCGCGCCGATTCTGCCGCCGAGTGCATCCAGCTCATCAGCCAGGGCGAGCGCCCGCTGGTCCGCTCCGCCAAGGTCTACCTGCTGCAGGGCGCTCTGACCGACGAGCAGCTGGCTGAGATCAAGAAATATGTCATCAACCCGGTGGAGGCCCGCGAGGCTTCGCTGGAGGAAAAGGCCACCCTCAAGATGGAGTACCCCGTCCCCACCGCCGTGGCCGTGCTGGAGGGCTTCAACCAGCTGGAGGAAGAGGGCCTGAAAGAGTTCATCAACAAGCAGGGCCTCGCCATGGATCTGGGCGACATCAAGTTCTGCCAGGAATATTTCCGCTCCGAGAAGCGGGACCCCACCATCACCGAGATCAAGATGATCGACACCTACTGGTCCGACCACTGCCGCCACACCACGTTCGGTACCATTCTGGACGATGTGCAGATCGACGACGCCGTGGTGCAGGAAGCCTTTGACCGCTACATGGCCATGCGCGCGGATCTGGGCCGGGAGAACAAGCCCCGCTGCATGATGGACCTGGCCACCATTGGTGCCAAGGAGCTGAAAAAGCAGGGCATCCTCAAGAATCTGGACGAGTCCGACGAGATCAACGCCTGCACCGTCAAGATCAAGTGCGATGTCAACGGCAAGGAGGAGGACTGGCTGTTCCTCTTCAAGAACGAGACTCACAACCACCCGACGGAGATCGAGCCGTTCGGCGGTGCTGCCACCTGCATCGGCGGTGCCATCCGCGATCCGCTGTCCGGCCGCAGCTACGTCTATCAGGCCATGCGCGTCACCGGCGCGGGCGACCCGCTGGTACCCGTCAGCCAGACGCTGCCCGGCAAACTGCCCCAGCGCAAGCTGGTGACCACCGCCGCCGCCGGTTATTCCTCTTACGGCAACCAGATCGGTCTGGCGACCGGTCAGGTGGATGAGATCTATCACCCCGGCTATGTGGCAAAGCGGATGGAGATCGGCGCGGTCGTGGGTGCTACCCCCGCTTCCCATGTCCGCCGCGAGTGCCCCGCCCCCGGGGATGTCATCGTTCTGCTGGGCGGCCGCACCGGCCGCGACGGCATCGGCGGTGCCACCGGTTCCTCCAAGGCCCACAACCTCGAAAGCCTGGACCACTGCGGTGCTGAGGTGCAGAAAGGTAACGCTCCCATCGAGCGCAAGCTGCAGCGCCTGTTCCGCCGGGAAGACGCCTGCAAGATGATCAAGCGCTGCAATGACTTTGGCGCCGGCGGCGTGTCTGTCGCCATCGGCGAGCTGGCCGATGGCCTGTACATCGACCTGAACAAGGTCACCAAGAAATACGACGGTCTGGACGGTACCGAGCTGGCCATCAGCGAGAGCCAGGAGCGCATGGCCGTGGCCCTGGCCCCGGAGGACGTGGACAAGTTCATTGCCCTGGCCAACGAGGAAAACCTTGAGGCGACCCCCGTGGCAAAGGTCACCGAGGAAAAACGCCTGAACATGGTCTGGAACGGTGTGTCCATCGTCAACATCAGCCGCGAGTTCCTCAACTCCAATGGCGCCGAGAAGCACCAGAATGTCCATATCGAAAAGGGCACCGTCTGGCAGCCCCAGTGGTCTGGCATCACCTTTGGCCAGAAGATGAAGCACATGGTGGGCGATTTGAACGTGTGCAGCAAAAAGGGCCTGTCTGAGCGGTTCGACTCCACCATTGGAGCCGCTACCGTCCTGATGCCCTTTGGCGGTGCCTATCAGCTCACCCCGCAGAACGCCATGGTGGCAAAGCTGCCGGTGGACGGCGAGACGACGACCTGCTCCGGCATGGCCTGGGGCTACAACCCCTACCTGACGAGCGCCAACCAGTATGTTGGTGCCCGTATGGCCGTGGTGGAGAGCGTTACCAAGCTGGTGGCCTCCGGCTTCCGCTTCGAGGACGCCTATCTGACGTTCCAGGAATACTTCGAGCGTCTGGGCAATAAGCCTGAGCGCTGGGGCAAGCCGCTGGCTGCCCTGCTGGGCGCGCTGGATGCCCAGATGGGCCTGGGCATTGGCTCCATCGGCGGTAAAGATAGCATGTCCGGCTCCTTTGAGGAACTGGATGTGCCTCCCACGCTGGTGTCGTTTGCTACCGCCATCGGCAAGGCAGGCCGTGTGGTCTCCACCGAGTTCAAGAAGCCGGAGAGCACCGTCGTGCTGGTGCGCCCCATCCTCGACCCTGAGACGGGCTGCCCCAACTTCTCTTCCCTGAAAGCCAACTACAAGATGGTGGAGCAGATGATGGAAGAAGGCATGGTGGCCGCTGCCTGCTCCGTGGGCTTTGGCGGCCTGGCCGAGGCTCTGTTCAAGATGGGCCTGGGCAACCGCATCGGCTTCAAGATGATGGCCGATAAATCCACCGGTGAGATGTTTGAGCCCATGTACGGCTCCATCGTGCTGGAAATGGTCTCCGACTCTCCGGCCGGTGAGCTGCTGGGCGAGACCACCAAAGATTACATGTTCGAGTGCTGCGGCGAGAAGCTGGATATGGCCCAGCTGCAGGAGATCTGGGAGTCCAAGCTGGAGCCCGTGTACCCCTACCGTAAGGCAGGCGCCAATGTGGAGAAGATCGACGGCCAGCTGGCTGCTCCCGCCGCCCCCAAGATCGGCGTGGCAAAACCGAAAGTGATCATCCCGGTCTTCCCGGGCACCAACTGCGAGTACGACACCGCCAAGGCCTTTGCCCGGGCCGGTGCGGACCCGGAGATCCTCGTCATCCGCAACCTGACCCCGGCGGACGTCACCGCCAGCTGCGAGGCTCTGGTCAAGGCCATTGACAACAGCCAGATCGTCATGCTGCCCGGCGGCTTCTCCGGCGGCGACGAGCCGGACGGCAGCGCCAAGTTCATTGCATCGTTCTTCCGCAGCCCCGCCGTCACCGAGGCCGTGCGCAGCCTGCTCCAGAAGCGGGACGGCCTGATGCTGGGCATCTGCAACGGCTTCCAGGCCCTGATCAAGCTGGGTCTGGTGCCCTACGGCGATATCCGCGAGATCAGCCAGTATGACCCGACCCTGACGTTCAACACCATTGGCCGCCACCAGAGTATGCTGGTGCGCACCCGGATTGCTTCCACGGGCAGCCCCTGGCTGAGCAAGTGCGCCGTGGGCGACGAGTATACCGTGGCCATCAGCCACGGCGAGGGCCGCTTTGTGGCTCCCCAGCAGGTGCTGGATAAGCTGATCGCCAACGGCCAGGTCGCCACCCAGTACGTTGATCTGGAGGGCCAGCCCACCATGGACCAGCGCTACAACCCCAACGGCTCGGTGCTGGCCATCGAGGGAATCACCAGCCCGGACGGCCGCGTCTTTGGCAAGATGGGCCACTCGGAGCGCAGCGGCGAGTTCCTGTACAAGAACGTGACTGGCGACAAGTACCAGCCGATCTTTGAGGGCGGCGTAGACTATTTCAAGGTTTGATGGTAGAATAGAGAAAAAACTCCTTCCGTCATCGCTGGCGCGATGCCACCTCCCTCGGAGAGGGAGGCTGAAAGGCCCCCTCTTTGAGGGGGCTGTCGCCGGAAGGCGACTGGGAGAGTTACTTTCAGGAGGAAAACCAATGTCTCAGCATGACCGTTATATCAGCCCTTTTTCCACCCGCTACTCCTCCGATGAGATGCAGTACATCTTCTCGGATGACAACAAGTTCCGCACCTGGCGCCGCCTGTGGGTGGCGCTGGCCCGGGCCGAGATGAAGCAGGGCCTGACCAATATCACCCCCGAAATGGTGGCCGAGCTGGAAGCCCATGTGGACGATATCAACTATGACGTCGCCATTGCCCGGGAGAAACTGGTCCGCCACGACGTGATGAGCCACGTCTATGCCTACGGCCAGCAGTGCCCCAAGGCCGCCGGCATCATCCATCTGGGTGCTACCAGCTGCTATGTGGGCGACAACACCGACATCATCGTGATGCGGCAGGGCCTGGAGCTCATCCGCAAAAAGCTCATTGGCGTGCTGGCCAAGCTGGCCCACTTTGCCAAGGAGTACAAGGACATGCCCTGCATGGCCTACACCCACTGCCAGCCCGCCCAGCCCACCACCGTGGGCAAGCGCGCCACCCTGTGGGCCAACGAGCTGGTGATGGACCTCAACGAGATCGACCACCGGCTGGCTACCCTGCAGCTGCGCGGCGTCAAGGGCACCACCGGCACCCAGGCTTCCTTTATGGAGCTGTTCAAGGGCGACGCCGACAAGATCCGCGCCGTGGATGCCTCCATCGCTGAGGAGATGGGCTTTGACCGCGAGGCCGTCATCCCTGTCTCGGGCCAGACCTACAGCCGCAAGGTGGATGCATTCATCCTCAACGCGCTGGCCGGGATTGCCCAGAGCTGCATGAAGTTTGCCACCGACCTGCGTCTGCTGGCCAACTTCAAGGAGATGGAGGAGCCCTTTGAGAAGAATCAGATCGGTTCTTCCGCCATGCCCTACAAGCGCAACCCCATGCGGTGCGAGCGCATCTGTGCCCTGGCCCGCTACCTGATGGTGGACGTGCTCAACCCCAGCATCACCACGGGCACCCAGTGGTTTGAGCGCACCCTGGACGACAGCGCCAACAAGCGCATCGCCATGGCCGAGGGCTTCCTGGCTGCCGACGCGATCCTGAACATCATGCTCAACGTCACCGACGGCATCGTGGTCTACCCCAAGGTCATCCGCAGCCGTCTGATGGCAGAGCTGCCGTTCATGGCCAGCGAGAACATCATGATGCAGGCCGTGGAAAAGGGCGGCAACCGTCAGGAGCTGCACGAGCGCCTGCGCCAGCACGCCATTGCCGCCGGCAAGCAGGTCAAGGAAGAGGGCCTGCCCAACGATATGGTGGACCGCGTTGCGGCGGACCCCGCCTTTGGACTGACCAAAGAGGAGATCGTGGCCGGTCTGGTGCCGGAGAATTTTGTGGGCCGTGCACCCCAGCAGGTGGACGAGTTCATCGCCCACATCCTCAAGCCCATTTTTGACGCCAACCCCGATGCTGTGGAGCAGCACGCGAGTTTGAGCGTCTGAGAATCAGAATTGAGAGGCCATTGCCGTAAGGCGGTGGCCTCTTTTCTGTTGCGGAAAAACACGATACATGATAAAATGGGACAAAAATGATTTTAGGAGCAAAACCATGCGTCTCGATAAATATCTGGCCGAAACGGCCCAGTGCACCCGGAGCGAGGCAAAAACCCTGCTGCAAAAGGGGCGGGTGACGGTCAATGGAGCCGTCTGCAAAAAAGGCGACACCCAGCTCAAAGACAGCGACACCGTGGCCGTGGACGGCCAGCCGCTGGCGTACCAGCAATTCGTCTACCTCATGCTCAACAAGCCCGAGGGGGTGGTGAGCGCGTCCACCGACAAGCGGGACACCACCGTGGTGGACTTGATCGGGGATGCCTACCCCCGGCGGGAGCTGTTCCCGGCCGGGCGGCTGGACAAGACCAGCACCGGCTTTGTGCTGCTGACGGACGACGGCGGCTTTGCCCACGACATCCTGGCCCCCAAGCGCCATGTCTCCAAGACCTACACCGTCACGCTGGACACCCCGCTGACCGAAGAGATGCGGCAGGGCTTTGCCGAGGGCGTTACCCTGGCGGACGGCACGGCCCTCTCCCCGGCAGAGGTGAGCACCCTCTCGGAGGACGGCCTTGTGGTGCGGGTGGTGCTCAAGCAGGGGGTGTACCACCAGATCAAGCGGATGTTCGGCGTGTACGGTGCGGGCGTCAACGGGCTGCACCGGGATGCCATCGGCGGGCTGGAGCTGGACAAAACGCTGGCTCCGGGCCAGTGGCGGGAGCTGACGGCGGCTGAAGTGGCAGAAATTACCACGAAATGAGGTCGGCTTTTCACGCGAATTTCAAAAAAGCATCACATTTAGCCGTTAAAATAGGGCCAAGAACCACGCAAAAAGGCACTTTTTGGCCGAAAAACGACTCCGGCAGATAATTTGACCAAGAAAATAGAAACTTTTTTGGTGAAATATGTTGCAAAAGTAAATTCTTTTGTGTAAAATATAGATTGTAAAGCGGCGAAATTGTTAAAAATCACAATCCATGCCACAGCGGCTTGCACAAAAGAGGAAAAGGGGTATCCATTTATGGCCAATAGAGTATTTCAGAGCGTGATCTACCAGATGAAAGACGCGATCGACCGTGTGGTCGGCGTGGTGGATGAGACCGGCGCGGTGATCTCCTGCTCCGAGCTGAACCTGATCGGCGAGGTGCGTGAGGGCTTTATGGCTGAACGCCTGACCGCGGGCGACCGCTTTGTGCGGGACGGTTACACCTACCAGCAGTTCTCCAGCGCAAAGCATAACGACTATGCCGTGTTTGTGGAAGGCGCTGACGAGACGGCTGGCCAGTTTGCCGCGGTGCTCTCCATCAGCCTGCAGAGCATCAAACAGTATCATGACGAAAAGTTCGATAAGTCCAACTTTATCAAGAACGTCGTGCTGGACAACATCCTGCCCGGCGATATCTACGCCAAGGCCCGCGAGCTGCACTTTGCCACCGATGTTTCCCGTGTGGTGTTCATCGTGCGCGTGACCTCCGGCGGCGATATCTCCGCTTACGATGTGGTCAGCAGCCTGTTCCCTGATAAGCAGAAGGACTTCGTTTTCAATATCAGCGAGACGGACACCGTCCTCGTCAAGGAGATCCGCAAGGGCATCGACCGCTCCGATATGGAGAAACTGGCCGCCAGCATTGTGGACACCCTCTCCGGCGAGCATTACATCAAGGCTGTCGTCGGCATTGGCACCCCCATTGCCAACGTCAAGGATCTGGCTACCAGCTTCAAGGAAGCCCAGATCGCCATGGAAGTGAGCAAGGTGTTTGATGCCGAGAAGCAGATCATCCGCTACGATAACCTCGGCATCGCCCGCCTGATCTACCAGCTGCCCACCACCGTGTGTGAGATGTTCCTGCGCGAGGTGTTCAAGCAGGGCAGCATCGAGAGCCTGGATCAGGAGACGCTGTTCACCATCCAGCGCTTCTTTGAAAACAACCTGAACGTTTCTGAAACCAGCCGCGGCCTGTTTGTCCACCGCAATACGCTGGTGTATCGTCTGGAAAAGATCAAAAAGCTGACCGGCCTGGACCTGCGTGAGTTCGATGACGCTATCGTCTTCAAGGTGGCGTTGATGGTCAAGAAGTACCTGTCCAACAACCCGGCCAAATATTGATGTTTCGCCAAGGCGGCTGCAAGGGCCGCCGGCGCAGAACCGGCCGCTCGAAACCCGATGCTGGCCGGTTCTTTTTTCGGGAAAAATTCTTGACCCGCAAATTCAAAAGTCAGGAGTATCCATCTCATGATAGATTTTGAACACGTTTCCAAAGAATATAAAAAGGGCGGCAAGCTGGCGCTGGAGGATGTGAACTTCCATGTGGACGACGGCGAGTTCGTGTTCCTGCTGGGCCACTCCGGCGCGGGCAAATCCACCCTGCTCAAGCTCATTCTCCGCGAGGAAGTGCCCAGCGAGGGCAAGGTGCTTGTGGACGGCCGGGACGTGGCCCGGATGCGCCGCCGCCAGATCCCCTACCTGCGCCGCCAGATGGGCATTATCTTCCAGGATTTCCGCCTCATCCCCAGTATGACGGTGTATGAGAACATCGCCTTTGCCATGCATGTGACCAACATCGGCCGCAAACAGATCAAAGAGCGGGTGGGCTACATGCTGGAGCTGGTGCATCTGGAGGATAAGGCCAATGTCTACCCGGAGTTCCTCTCCGGCGGTGAGCAGCAGCGTGTGGCCGTGGCCCGCGCCCTGGCCCACGCCCCCAAGCTGGTCATTGCAGACGAGCCCACTGGCAACATCGACCCCGAGCTGAGCCTTGAGATGATGGAGCTGCTGGAGCGGGTAAGCGAAATGGGCATTACCGTCCTCGTTGTTACCCATGAGCACGAGCTCGTGCACCGCTTCCATCAGCGTGTCGTCACCCTGAAAGAGGGCCGCATCATCTCGGATGTTCCCGCGGATAAAAAGGAGGTGCTGGTATGAAGCCCTCGACTTTCGCGTTCCTTACCAAGCGCGGCGTGCGCAACCTGGGCAAGCACTGGGCCATGACCATTGCCTGCATCGCCTCCCTCAGCGTCTGCATGACGTTGAACATTTTTGCCACCCTGGTCGAAGTCAACGTGGACAGCATGGTCAATTACCTGGGCCAGCAGAACGAGATGGTGGTCTATGTGGACCCCAATGCGGACGACGCCACCGTCCAGTCGGTAGGGGAGAAGATCGCCGCCACCCCGGGTGTGAGCCGGATGCAGTATATGTCCAAAGAAGACGTCCTCAACCAGTACCGGGGGTATATGGCGGATTACGCCGTCCTGCTGGATGAGTTTGAGACGGACAATCCGTTCAAGGCCAACTACCGCGTCTCGCTGGGCGACCTGAGCCAGATGAGCGCCATGAGCCAGACGTTCCAGCAGATCCCCGGCGTGTACAGCGTGGCGGCTCCCATTGAGATGACCAACACGTTTGTGCAGGTGCAGCAGGCCGTCACGCAGATGGGCCGCGGCATCGTGCTGGTGCTGATGATCGTCAGCATCATCACGGTAGGCAGCACCATCCGCCTCAGCGTCTTTGCCCGCCGCCGGGAAATTGAGATCATGAAATATGTGGGCGCCACCAACGCCCTTGTCACCCTGCCGTTCGTCATTGAGGGTCTGACCATGGGCCTGCTCTCCGGTCTGCTCACAGCGGGCGTTACCATCGGCGGGTACGCGTATATCGTGCAGGCGTCCAGCACGCTGGGCGGCCTGTGGCAGCTGCTGATGGGTACGGCTCTGGTGCCGCTGGAATATGTCTGGCGCAACATCCTGCTCTACAGCCTGGCCGGCGGTGCCATCGTCGGCGGCTTCGGCAGTATGTTCTCCATCCGCAAACATCTCAATGTGTAAGCGAAAGGAGCACCCTCAGTGAAACACCCAAAACATTCCGCAGGGTTTGTCCTGTACCACCGGCCGGCCCACGAAAAGCCCCGCGGCGGCCGCGGCACGTTCCTCCGGGCAGCCAGCCTCTTTGTGGCGGCGGCCTGCCTGGCCCTGAGCGTCACGGTCTATCCGGCCTCTGCAGCCACCAGCATGTCCTCACTGCAGAACAAGCTCAACAAGCTCTCGCAGTCCATTGAGCAGCACAAGAAAGAACTCTCGAATGCCAAGAAGAAAGAGGCCGCCGCCAAGCAGCTGGAGTCCGACCTGAAAGAAAAGGTCACGGTCATCCAGGGGCAGATCGGCGTGCTCAAGAGCCAGATCGCCGATGTGCAGAACAGCATCGGCGTCAAGCAGCAGGAGATCACCGCCAAGGAAGCGGAGATCGCCGCCAAGGAAGCGGAGATCGCGGACCAGTGGGACGGCTTCAAGCAGCACATGGCCGCCATGCAGGAGCTGCGGGACGGCGGCAGCGTGGCCATGCTGGCCTCGGTGAACGACCTGTACGAGCTGCTGACGTTCAATGAAGTGATGCAGGATATCTCCATCAAAGACACCGAGATCCTCAACAACATGAAGAACGCCAAAGAGGCGCTCCAGAACGATAAGGCTACGCTGGAAGAGGAACGCACCCAGCTCCAGAGCAAAAAGGCCGAGCTGGACGCCCAGAACAGCCAGATGCAGTCCAAGCAGAACGAGCTGAATTCCAGCGTCCGGGAAGCCCAGCTGAGTGCGGCTGAGGCCCAGAAAGCCCAGCAGGATGCCAAGGCGGCCATCGAGTCCGATGAGATGAACTACGAGGCCGTCAAGAAAGAGATCCAGAAGCTGATCGCCGCGGCTGCGGCGGCGCAGCCCCAGTTGAGCTTTACCGGCTTCATCTGCCCGCTCAAGAGCTATACCCGCATCTCCAGTGAGTACGGCTGGCGCAAGAACCCGGTTTCCGGCGTCAACAAGCTCCACGCTGGCACCGACTTTGCCGCCCCCGCGGGGACGCCCATCTATGCGGCCGCCAGCGGCTATGTGCAGGTGGCTGGCTGGTCCAGCGGCGGCTATGGCAACTATGTCATCATCTATCACGGCAAAATGTCGGACGGTGTGGCTTACAGTACGCTGTACGGCCATATGCGCTCGGTGGCCACCTCGGCGGGCAAGTATGTCAAGCAGGGTGAGATCATCGGTTATGTGGGCAGCACTGGCAATTCCACGGGCAACCACCTCCACCTGGAAGTGTGGCGCGGCGGTTCCAAGGCGAACGCGGTCAACCCCCGCGGTTATATCCCCATGAGATAAAGGAGGCCATTTGGCGATTATGAACGAAGAAAAACGCAAGCGCTTTCTGCGCGTTGGCTGTTTGCTGCTTGCAGGGGTGTTCCTGCTCTCGGTCCTCGGGAGCGTGGTGCTGATGCTGCTGGTCTGAGCGTGGAGGAACGGAAATGAATCGGAAGATCTCTTTGGGGATGGCGGTCACCATCGTCATCCTGGCCATGACCGTTACGTTCTCCATTACCATGCTGCTGGCCATGCGGCTGTTTGACAGTACCGTGTCCAGCGTCAAAGAAAAAGAGAGCATGTACAACAAGCTGGCCGAAGTAGACCGCTATGTGCGCGGCAACGATTACTATGATATCGACGAGACGGTGCTCTACGACCGCCTGAGCGCCGGCTACCTGCTGGGCACCGGCGATAAGTACGCCCGGTACTACACTGCCTCCGCCTATACCGACCTGATCAACGTCCAGAACGGCACCCTGCTGGGCATTGGTGTGGAGCTGGCCATCGACCAGTCCGGCTATGCCAAGGTCACCAAGGTGTATACGGATTCTCCCGCCCAGGAAGCAGGGATCAAAGTGGGCGATTACATCACCGCTGTGGACGGCGATGATGTCAAGAGCATGTCGGGTGTGGACGCCGTCCAGACCCGCCTGCGGGGCGAGTCCGGCACCAGTGTCAAAGTCACCTGGCTGGACAGTGAGGCCTCGGAGCACAATGCGGACCTGACCCATTCCGGCTATACCGCTACCACCGTGGATTCTGCTCTGCTGCAGGATTCGGTGGGGTACATCAAAATCTGGCAGTTCGATGGCACCACTCCCAGTGAGCTGGATTACGCCCTGCGCAGTCTGACCGCCAGCGGGGCCACCAGCCTGGTGTTTGACCTGCGGGATAATGGCGGCGGCATTCTCGAAGATGCCATCAGCTGCATCGACCTCATCACCCCGGAGGGGACGCTGGCCTATGCCGAGGATAAGTACGGCAACCGCACCCTGCTGGGCAGCAGCACCGGCGAAAGCACCATCGCCCTGCCGCTGGTCTGCCTGGTCAACGGCAACACGGCCAGCGCGGCGGAGCTGTTTGCATCCAGCCTGCGTACCCTAAGCGGGGCCCGGCTGGTGGGCACCACCACCATGGGCAAGGGTACCATCCAGTCCAGCCCCCAGCGTCTGTCCGATGGCAGCGCTGTGGTGGTCACGGTGGCAAAGCTGCTCTGCGGCGACGGCTCCTGTTTTGACGGCACGGGCCTGACCGTGGATGTGGAGCGCAGCCTGACTGCCGATGAGCAGACCAGCTACTACGACTTTACCCTCGATACCGACCCGCAGATCCAGCGTGCCGTCAGCACGGCTCAACAGCTCAGCGGTACTACCACTGTGGGCGGTGTCAACGAGGCCGCTTCCAGCGCGGCTGCAGAGGATGCCGGTGCCGACAGTGAAGGGAGCGCTGAAAGCGAGGCTGCCGCGGAGAGCGAAGCCGTCCGCGAGAGCGAGGCTGCATCTTTTGAAGCATCCAGTGAGGCGGCTGAAAGCGCCGCATCCTCCAACAGCTGAAACAACAAGTGAATCAACAAAAGGCCCCCGGCGCAGTGCCGGAGGCCTTTTTGCCAGAAATGTGATAACACGAAAGGATGGAACCTATGCCGGAGCTGACTGACCTGTCTTACGTCCGCGCTTTGTGCGAAAAATACGATTTTGCCCTTTCCAAGGGATTCGGGCAGAACTTTATCATCAACCCGGGCATCCCCCAGAAGATCGTGGACGTCAGCGGCGTGGACAAGCGCTATGGTGTCATTGAGATCGGCCCCGGCATCGGTGTGTTGACCCGGGAGCTGGCCAAGCGGGCTGCCAAGGTAGTGTCCATTGAGGTGGACGAGCGCCTGCCGCCCCTGCTGGCTGAGACTATGGCCGGGGTGGACAATTTTAAACTGGTCATGCAGGACGTGCTGAAAGTGGACCTCCGGGCCCTCATTGCCGAGGAATTCCCCGGGATGCCGGTGGCCCTCTGTGCCAACCTGCCCTATTACATCACCAGCCCCATCGTCATGAAGCTGCTGGGCGACCGCCTGCCCATCGAGAGCTTGACCGTCATGGTCCAGAAAGAGGCAGCCGACCGTCTGGCCGCGACCCCCGGCACCCGGGCTTCCAGCGCCATCAGCTGCGCGGTGAGTTACTACGCCACCTCGAAGATGATGTTCACCGCCGCTCCGGGCAGCTTCTACCCGGCTCCCAAGGTGACCAGCGCGGTGGTCCGCATGGACATCCGCCCCACTCCTGCTGTGCAGGTGGAGGACGAGGAGGGCTATTTTGCTCTCATCCGCGCGGCCTTTGGCCAGCGTCGCAAGACCGCTGCCAACGCCATCGCCAGCGGCCTCTCGCTGCCCAAAGAGAATGTCATCCACGCCATTGAGGCCGCAGGCTTCGACGCCCGTATCCGCCCCGAGGCGCTGACCCTGGAGGACTTTGCCGCCATCCAGCAGGCGCTGAAAGCGGCCAACGCATAAGAAAAAGCAAAATGAAGCAGCTGCAAAAGTTGAACTTGCCAAACCGGCATTCTGGTGATATAATATCCCATGTAATGTCTGCTGGTGTGGCGCAATGGCAGCGCAACTGATTTGTAATCAGTGGGTTGCAGGTTCAACTCCTGTCACCAGCTCCATTTAAGGCACCTGAATCCGTTGAGGGTTCGGGTGTTTTTCTTTTGGGAAGAGGCTGCCCGCATTCCTGCAAAATAATTTGCGGCAAAAAACTTGACAAATCCCCGGGGCAGTGGTAAGATATACAGGCAGTCCGGCACGGACTGTGAAAAGAATATGGGCGTGTTCCCGAGTGGCCAATGGGGACAGACTGTAAATCTGCT
>OISZ01000008.1_pt1 | contig 81223 bp, 64 predicted proteins | sample 1586591 | NCBI WGS metagenome assembly OISZ01 (sample SAMN02674970, study PRJEB24791) | human gut metagenome, SKBSTL043 | isolation source: stool | host: Homo sapiens | place: USA
TGTTGAAATGTTAATCAGTTAGATACCGCCAGACGGTTTATTTAGAACGAGGTTAAGTTGGAACAGCCGATGCCACACTCGGAACAAACAATAGCGGAGGCCGTACAAGATATGTGCTAGTATGGGAGAAAGATGGCATATCACATACGATCATTGGAAAGATACCGCGTGAAGAGATTCTAAAAATTGCAGAGAGCATTTCCTAACTGGCTGAATTTTTGCCCACACGCTTGTAATTATTTACAAATGTGTGGACACTTTTTCGTTGAAGCGTCCAAAGCTGACAAGATTTTGAACTTTTTTCAAAAAAGCTGTCACAAACGCAGTGTGAGCAACGTTGACTAAGCAAAAGCTCCTGGGGGAGTGTACAAAATGGAGGTTATTCATTAATCAAAATGACGAAAGAAGAAATCATTTCCATGCTATCAAAGGAATTGAACCGTGAATGGACGAATGGAGTCACATGTTTGATGGTGGAAAATTCCGATAGCTATATTCCAGTAATAGTTCATCACAATAAAAATGAACTTATTGTTGAAGTAGGAGAACAAGACAAGAAGATTTACCGCATCGGACGAAATGAGCTAAATAAAACATCTTAGTCATCACCAAAAAAATCATTGAAATCAGTCACAATTTGACGCATAGAATATGAATTCAAACTTGATATGAGGTGATTCCAATGCAGAAAAAATAGAACACATATTTCGAAAATATTGCTACCATCAAACTGTCAAAGAATACAAGTCAAACGGTTCTTTGATTCGTTCTAAAACGGATTACTATCAGGCTATTGGTGGTTAAGTCACTCCGTTTGTAAGGAAAGGGTTGAAAATGGATTTTCTTAAACAAAAAGGGCCATTAGCAAGAGAATTCTGCAACACGTTGATTTACATTATTTCGTTAGTGTCATTAAAGCCTTCAAGCCTTCAGAGGGTGTTGACAGAACTTCAATGGAATGGGATGTGGTTCTTTTCTCTGGCATTTTTCGCTGTCATCTTTATGGAAATGCTGTCCGATTTTTTGCTGGTTACAGATCGCTGCACTGCATGGAAAGCATTAAATGGAAATGTCAGCGAAGCCGAATTTCACAATCTTCAGCAGATTGTCCTATGCGAAAATCAGAAAGTTTCCATTGAGAAGAAACTTGCAAGTACGATACTACTGGTTCTGATGATATGTGCAACTGCTGCATTTGTGTGGTTTACCTTTTTGGTATAAGGCTTTGTTATGAAAGAGATAATTATTATACCACATATTGGAATTGGACAATTAAAATTAGGTATGGCACCAGATGAGCTAGAAAAAACTCTTCTGCAAATGAAGAGACAATGGTCGAATTCTTCTAATGAAGCAATGCAAATGGAACGTTGTGCGGAAACCGATGACCCTAATTTGATAACCGGACGATATATGGATAATGATTCGTTCTTTCTAGTGCAGTATCGGAACGGAAAAGCTACTGAAATCGGCATCCAGAGAGATCTGTCTAAAGTTGCGTCAATAAAACTGTTCGGAATGGACATGTTTAATACAACCGCCGAGTGTATTATTGATAGCTTAATGAAAAAGGACAAAGTTATTTGCAACGAAAAGGACTTGCAACTTGGGACGGAATATATTTTTCCCAAAAGTGGAGTCCGACTCTGGAGAGAGCGAGCATTTCATCCCAAATTGTTGAAAGACCCGTTATACATGGAAGAAATGCAGGCGGTATTAGAAGACGAATACCAGTATCAGTATTTTCAGATGGTCACCATAATAGATTGAACTACTAACTAAGAGCCCTCTATTTGTAACGACTGCAAGTAGAGGGCTGTTGATCTGTTTGGAATATTTCAATTAAAGGTCAATCTTCCAGTCTGCCATGGTCGCAGCCAAGTGAAAGGTAGTGTTCAATCTCACCACTCAGCACAAGCTGGGCGTACTCCAATGGCTTATTGTAGAGCAGCCAGTCCAGTTCTGCCCGCTGTGCCGGGGTGTTGCCGTACTCGTCCTCAATGGCAATGCAGTCGATGGCAACAGCAGAGCCGTCCGCAAACTGGGCTTCCACCCGGTTGGTGTCCATATTGTAGTGGCAAGAAAGCAGTTTGTTCATAGTCGTGTCCTCCATGACTTGATTTTGATGTTCGGCCACTCAAACCAATGCCGTCAAGCCGGTGGGGGATAGAGCGATTTTATTTGTCGGGGAGTAAGTGCACGGTTTCTGCACGGATTTTGCACGGTTTCAAAACGTGCAGAAGGTGCTTTTCGTTACAAAATCCGACAAAGGGTGCAGAAATTACTGGGTGAAAAATCACGTTGTCTTGATTAAAAATAACGATGACTCGAAACTTCCATAAATTGAGACGAACCGGCGGCTTGCTCTCTTAATCAGTGGGCCCAGGGTTCGAGTCCCTGGAGGTGCACCACAACAACAAAATCCGAACTTTTTTCCGATAGGAGGAGGGTTCGGATTTTTTGTATTCTTCGGAAAGCAAAATGAAGGCTCCTTCCAGACGGCTGTGTGTCCAAAACCTTATCAGAAAAAAGACCGTATCACAAAGGTCACAACTGTAAAGGTGCCATAAGGCGGAAAGGACACGAACATGAAGTACGATGAAAGAGCCTGCAAATTCAACATGGACACCGACTGCGTGGAGCTGCTGCTCCGGGATGGGAGAATGATCTCCATTGACTGCACCGGGGTGGAGGATGCGCTGGACGTGACCATGGCGCAGAGGTCAGAACTGGATTATCTCATCTACAATGACCCGCTAGGCTATGCGGACTTGATTTTGAATGGTGACCCGGAGAAATACTTGAAAACCGTAACCGGGAGCCATTGGTTAGAAGATTAAAGGTAAAACAAAAAACAGGGTGCGCCCTTGAATGAAAAACACCCCATTTGTCCGACAGGATTCGGTCTGACAAATGGGGTGTTTTTATATGTTGGAAAAACGAAAGGCGTATAGCGGAGAATGAGACCAATTTTTATAGTGCAAGATGTTTTGCACGATAGTCTCGCGGGCTGATGCCATATACATTTTTGAACGCACGGGAAAAGTGAAGCTGATTGGGATAGCTGACCATGGTGCTGATGGTGCTGATGGGCAGGCGGCTTTCGGTCAGCAGCTGTGCCGCCCGTGCCATGCGGTAGTGCAGCAGGAACCCCTGCGGGCTTTCGCCCATGGTATCCCGGAACACCTTGCTGAAATAGCTGCGGTTCAGTCCGCAGAAGGAGGAGATATCCTCGATGGAAATATCTTCGCTGTAATGCTGCTCGATGAAGGACAGAGCCTCCTTCATATAGAAGTCCCGCAGGCGGCGGGGACTTTGTGCCTGATGGGAGGCCGAGGACTGTACCAGCTGATCCAGAAACAGAAAGCCGTAGCCAATCTGACGCAGGGGGCTGTCCTGACTGTGATTTACAAGGAAGAGCATCTGCTCCTGCAGCAGCTGCCCGGCTTTGGCGCTTGCAGGCGAGTACACAGGGTTCTGTCCGCTGATGCCTGCAAGGTTCAGGGCTTCGTGGGCACGCAGACCGTCAAACTCGATCCAGGTGTATTCCCACGGATCCTGTTCATCGGCACGGTAGGTAGTGACCTCACCCGGAGTGATCAGAAAACCATGCCCGCCCTCGATGGCGTATTCCTGCCCGTTTGCAAGCAGCAACCCTTTGCCGGAGATGACATAGTGGAACAGATAGTGGTTGCGGGCATAGGGACCATAGGAGTGCAGAGGCTCTGTCTGCTCCCAGCCATATTGGTATAAGTTGAGATCGACGAATCGCTCGTCCTGAAACACATGAAACCTGAATTTTGTTTCCGTTGATACGATTCTTTTTATACATTCTTGCATACAAGGTACCTCCTATCCGCTTTTTCTTATTATATACCAAAATGCGTGACGACTTCAACATAATTCGTAGTATTCATTCAAATTGAGATATAACAAGTCGCATTTTTGCATTTACGAAACCACTGGCAGATAGTATAATAATAGCACAACAAGAGAAAAGAAACTGTGCAATGTGATGATGCACAAAATTTTCTCGCTGCTTTTGTAAGAGCTGACAAAAGCAGGAAAGATCGACCCGGCCGGTGCAACACCATACGAAGATCACACTACGGAATAATGACTTTGGAGGAGAACAAAAATGAAGATCTCTCGCAGACAATTCGTAAAGGCAATGGCAGCAATGAGCGCCGCATCCATGCTGGCAGCCTGCGGCGGCAGCAGCGGCAACGGTTCCTCCGGCGGCAAGAAGGCTCTGACCTTCCAGATCTGGGACGTTGCACAGAAGGAAGGCATGGAGGCGATGTGTGCCGCCTACACCCAGCAGCACCCGGAGGTCAGCATTGAGGTGCAGGTCACCAGCTGGAACGAATACTGGACAAAGCTCGAGGCTGCAGCCACCAGCAACCAGATGCCGGATATTTTCTGGATGCACACCAACGAGCTGCTGAAGTATGCCGACAACGGGATGCTGGCAGATTGCTCCGACATTGTGGAGAAGGACAAGTTCTCGGAGATCTCGCTGTCCAACGCCATGGGCTCCAACGGTACTCTGTATGCAGTCCCCAAGGACAAGGACACGGTTGGTCTGGTGTATAACAAGGAGATGTTCGATGCTGCCGGTGTTGCTTACCCGGACGAGAACTGGACTTGGGACGATCTGGTCAGTGCATCCGAGAAGATCTACGCTGCCACCGGCAAGTACGGCTATATGGCATACGCCGATGACCAGCTTGGCTACTGGAACTTTGTGTATCAGGCCGGCGGCTACATCCTGAACGAGGACAAGACCAAGGCGGGCTTTACCCAGCCTGCCACCGAAAAGGCAATGAAGTTCTACATCGGTCTCCAGCAGAACGACTGGTGCCCGGACCAGACCTACTTTGCCGAGACCGCTCCCGGCACTGCATTCTTCTCCGAGAAGGGTGCAATGTTCCTGGAAGGCGACTGGAACATCCTTGCCGAGCTGCAGAACTACCCCGAAATGGTGGGCAAGTGGGATGTGGCTGTTCTGCCCAAGTGCCCCGACCCGGAAAGCGGAGACGGCCGTGCGACCATCTCCAACGGTCTGTGCTACGCTACTGCTGCCAGCAATAAGAATCTGGATACCGTGAAGGACATCCTGAAGTTCTTCGGCAGCGAGGAGGGCCAGCGCATTCAGGGCGAAAGCGGCGCGGCCATCCCTGCCTATCAGGGTCTGGAGGATACCTGGGCAGGCTGCTTTGCAGAGTATCCCATCAATATCCAGTGCTTCATCGACATGTTTGAGTACAGCGTCCAGAGCGTCAACAACGCCTCTCGCCCGGAGTGGAAGAGCAAGGTCAATGATGAGCTGCTGAAGATCTACGCAGGTACCGAGGATATCGAAACCGGCCTGCAGAAGATGCAGGACATCGTGGATCAGGCCAGTGCGGGCTGAAAATGCAGCTTGGGAGGAACCAAATGAAAAGCACATCAAAACTGGGTCGTGATGGGCGTTTCTGGGGGCTGGTCATGATAGCTCCCACCATCATCGGTCTGATGATCCTGAATATTATCCCGTTCTTCCAGACCATCTACATGAGCTTTTCCAAGACGAAAGCCTTTGGAGCCTATCAGTTCTGCGGTCTGGAAAACTACCTTGAAATGTTCCGCAATGCGGAATTCTGGAAGGCAAACTGGAACTCTCTCTACTTCTGCATCCTCACTGTGCCGGTGGGCGTTTTTCTGGCACTGATCGTGGCGGTACTGCTGAACGCAAAGATCAAGGGCAAGACCGCCTTCCGCGCCATCTTCTTCCTGCCCATGGTGGTGGCTCCTGCTGCGGTAGCGATGGTCTGGAAGTGGATCTTCAATGCGGAGTACGGCATTCTGAATCAGGTCCTTGGCGCGAACATCCGCTGGCTGACCGATCCCAAAATCGTTCTGGTCACCTGTGCCATCGTTTCCATCTGGAGCTCCATCGGCTACGATGCCGTGCTGCTGCTGTCTGGCATCCAGAACATTTCCCAGTCCCTGTACGAAGCCGCCGAACTGGACGGTGCATCCAAGATCCGTCAGTTCTTCAGTATTACGCTGCCCATGGTGTCGCCTACCCTGTTTGTGGTGCTCATCATGCGCCTGATGGCTTCCCTGAAGGTCTACGATCTGATCTACATGATGGTGGAGCAGACGAACCCTGCGCTGACCAGCGCACAGAGCCTGATGTATCTGTTCTACCGCGAGAGCTTTGTTGCCGGCAATAAGGGCTACGTATCGGCCATTGTGGTGTGGACCGTGCTGCTGATCGGTCTGGTCACGCTGGTGCAGTTCATCGGTCAGAAGAAGTGGGTCAATTACGAGGTGTAAACTATGAATGCCAGTCTGAAAACCAGAAAGAATGTTGTAACGTTCTTTACCTATCTGGTCTTGATCCTCGGCAGCATCAGCATGATCTTCCCCTTTGTATGGATGGTGCTCACCAGCTTCAAGACGCAGGCCGAGTCTATGGCGATCCCGCCGCAGATCCTGCCCTCCCATTGGAATCTGGACAGCTTTGTCAAGGCATTGCAGAGCCTGCCCTTTACCAACCTCTACATCAATACGGGTCTATTGATCTTGTTCCGTGTGATCTTTGCAGTGGTGTTCAGCTCCATGGCGGGCTATGCCTTTGCCAAGCTGGAATTCCCCTGCAAAAAACTGCTGTTTAGTCTGGTGCTGATCCAGATGATGCTGCCGAGCCAGATCTTCATTATTCCGCAGTACCAGATGCTGGCAAAGATGGGGGCCACCAACTCCATCTTCGCGCTGGTGTTCCCCGGTCTGGTCAGCGCTTTCGGCACCTTCTTTTTGCGGCAGGCGTATCTGGGCATCCCCAACGAGATCGCAGAGGCAGCGTATCTGGACGGCTGCAACAAGTGGCAGACCTTCGTCAAGGTCATGCTGCCGCTGACCGGCCCCAGCATGGCGGCACTGGCCATCTTTACGGCGGTGTTCGCTTATGCTGACCTGATGTGGCCGCTGATCTGCAACACCGATCTGAACATGATGACCCTGTCTGCCGGCCTTTCCACCCTGAACGGTCAGTACACCACCAACTTCCCGGTGCTGATGGCAGGCAGCCTGCTGGCCATGATCCCCATGGTGATCCTGTATCTGATCTTCCAGAAGCAGTTTATTCAGGGCATTGCCATGACCGGCGGTAAATAAGCAATTCACATTTCTCCTTCATCATAGCCGACAGGCGGGTAGCCGTTCCGACACGACCGCCTGCCTGTCGGCATTTTTATTAAAAATAATCTCGTTGAGGTATAGGATCCATGAGTATTCGATTTGATTCCGAGGCACGCATTTTTGTATTGGAGACCGCCCATACCAGCTACCACATGAAGGTGGATGCGCTGGGGCACCTGCTGCATCTGTACTACGGCAAAACCATCGGCATCGGGGACCTGATGCAGCTGTATCCTCGCACAGACCGGGGATTCTCGCCGGATTACTACGCTTACCGCACCCACCGGGGCGTTTCCCCGGATCTGCTCCCGCAGGAGTATACCGGCTGCAATGTGGGCGATTTCCGTCTCTCCTGCCTGACGGTGGCCGACAGCCGCGGTGCCTTTGGCGCAGACTTTACCTATGTGAGCCACACGGTGGAGGCGGGCAAATACCAGCTGACCGGTCTGCCCTGTGCCCACGCAGAGGAAAACGATGCCGAGACCCTGATCGTCCGAATGCAGGACGAGGCCACCGGTCTGACGCTGGAGCTGCTGTACGGCGTGTTTGCACAGCAGGATGTCATCACCCGTGCGGCGCGGCTGACAAACCACGGAGATACCCCGCTGCGGCTGGACAAGGCGGCATCTGCCTGTCTGGATCTGCCCTTTGGCAGATGGGATCTGCTGCATTTCCACGGCAGACACGCTATGGAACGGCAGCTGGAGCGGGAAGCTGTGGGCACCAATATCCAGACCATTTCTTCGGTGCGGGGCAGCTCCAGCCACCACAATAATCCTTTCCTGATCCTCTGCCAGCAGGATGCAACGGAGACCAGCGGTTCCTGTTACGGGGTGATGATGGTCTATTCCGGCAGCTACCAGATGGAGGTGGAGCGCTCTCAGACCGGGCTTGTCCGGGTCGTGAGCGGCATTCAGGAGGAGCGCTTTGCGTGGAACCTGAAGCCGGGCGAGACCTTTGACACCCCGGAGGTGATCCTCTCCTTTGCGGCAGAGGGTCTGACCCCGATTTCCCAGCAGTACCACCGCTTTTTGCGGCGCAACATCTGCCGCGGCCCGTGGAAAGACAAACGCCGCCCGGTGCTGATCAACAACTGGGAGGCCACCTATTTTGATTTCAACACCGAAAAGATCGTAAAGATCGCGGAAAAAGCGGCCTCTCTCGGTGTGGAGATGATGGTGCTGGACGATGGCTGGTTCGGCACCCGGAATGACGACAATCAGGGTCTGGGCGACTGGATCGTGAACTGCGAAAAGCTGCCCGGCGGACTGGACCCGCTGATCGAGCAGATCCATGCGCTGGGCATGAAATTCGGCCTGTGGATCGAGCCGGAAATGGTCAACGAGAACTCCAATTTGTACCGCACCCACCCGGACTGGGCGCTGACCCTGCCCGGACGCAAGCCCGCCATGGGGCGCAACCAGCTGGTGCTGGATCTCTCCCGCCCGGAGGTGGTGGACTATCTGGCAGAAGCCATCGGCAAGCTGCTGCGGGAGCATCACATCGAGTATATCAAGTGGGATATGAACCGCAGCATGAGCGATGTGTACAGCCGTGCCTTCCCTGCCGAGCAGCAGGGTGAGATCATGCACCGCTATATGCTGGGCGTTTATGCGCTGGCAGAGCGGCTGACGCAGGGCTTCCCGGAGGTGCTGTTCGAGGGCTGCGCAGGCGGCGGCGGACGCTTTGATGCCGGAATGCTGTGCTACTATCCCCAGATCTGGTGCAGTGATGATACCGATGCCATTGAACGGTTGACGATCCAGCACGGCACCTCCTTTGGCTACCCGGTCTGCACCATGGGGGCTCATGTTTCTGCCTGCCCCAATCACCAGACCGGCCGCACGACCCCCATCGACACCCGTGCTGTGGTGGCGATGAGCGGCACCTTTGGCTACGAGCTGGATCTGGGCAAATTAAAGCGCGCCGAGTGCACTGCAGTGAAAAACCAGATCAAGCGGTTCAAGCGGCTGAACGACCTGATCCGTACCGGCGATTATTACCGGCTGACCGACCCGGCAGAAAACGCATATTTCACGGCATGGCAGTTTGCCGCAGAGGACGGCAGCGAGGCACTGTTGAATCTGGTGGTGACCCATCCGCAGGCGAATCCCTTGCCCATCCACCTGTGCTTCCGTGGGCTGGAAGAAAATGCTGTGTATGAGCTGGATGGCATCGACTATTTCGGCTCCCAGTATGCCCACGACGTAGAGGACGGCATTCACAAGGGGATGCGGTTCAGCGGCAGCACTCTGCTGTATGCGGGACTTGTCCTGCCGCAGCTGTTTGGCGATTACCCCAGCGTGCAGCTTCATCTTACACGAAAAGGATAAAAGGATATGAAGGATCAAACTGCATTTTCCACCCGCTTTGCCCGCCATAAGGACGAGCTGGAATGGCTGTTCATGGAACTGTACCACAACCGGGAAGGGCTGGAAGTTCTGGAGCGGGAGATGGCAGACGCCTATAACGCCCGCAGCGCTGAGCTGAAAGCACTGGACAAGGCACGCTCTGCCGACCCGGAGTGGTACAAGCGGGGCAATATGTTCGGCATGACCATGTACACCGACCTCTTTGCCGGAAATCTGAAAGAACTGGCAAAGAAACTGCCCTACCTCAAGGAGCAGAAGCTGACCTATCTGCACCTGATGCCCCTGCTGCAGATGCCCCACCCTCACAACGATGGCGGCTATGCGGTGGAGGATTTCGATACCGTAGACCCGGCTCTCGGCACCAACAAAGACCTTGAAAACCTGACCCGGGAGCTGCGGAAAGCCGGCATCAGCCTGTGTCTGGATTTTGTCATGAACCACACCGCCAGCACCCACCGCTGGGCCATGGCGGCAAAGGCGGGCGACCCGTGGTTTCAGGCCTATTACCATCTCTATGACGACCGCACCATCCCCGACCAGTACGAGCAGACCGTGCCGCAGGTGTTCCCCAACACCGCGCCCGGCAACTTTACATGGTGCGAGGAGATGCACAAGTGGGTGCTGACCACCTTCCACGACTACCAGTGGGATCTGAACTACGCAAACCCGGCAGTGTTCGTGGACATGACCAAGAGCATCCTGCGCCTCGCCAACCTTGGTGTAGAGGTGTTCCGTATTGATGCCGTGCCATACATCTGGAAGCAGCTGGGCACCACCTGCCGCAATCTGCCGCAGGTGCACACCATCGTGCGGATGCTCCGCATGGTGCTGGAATGCGTCTGCCCGGCGGTCGTCCTCAAGGGCGAGGTGGTCATGGCACCCAAGGAGCTTGCCGCCTACTTCGGCACGCCCGAAAAGCCGGAATGCCACATGCTCTACAACGTATCCACCATGGTCAACCTGTGGGGTGCCCTTGCCAGCCGGGACACCCGGCTGCTGAAAGCGCAGCTGGATGCCCTGCACGCTCTGCCGGACAACTGCTGGTTCGTGAATTATCTGCGCTGTCACGATGACATCGGCTGGGGTCTGGACGAGGCGGTGGAAAACCGGCTGGGCATTGACCCGCAGAAGCATAAAGAATACCTGTACCACTTCTACGAGGGCAATTTCCCCGGCAGCTGGGCAAAGGGCGAGCTGTACAACTACGACCCCGCCACTGGCGATGCCCGCAGCTGCGGCACCACCGCAAGCCTGTGCGGCGTGGAGCAGGCACTGGAAAAAGGCGACAAAACCGCACTGGACTACGCGGTGAAGCGCGACCTGCTGCTGCACACTGCCATGGCATTTTTGCAGGGCTTCCCCATGCTGAACTGCGGCGATGAGATCGCTCAGCTCAATGGCTGGGACTACAAAAACGACCCCGACCGTGTGGAGGACAGCCGCAATTTGCATCGCAGCAAATTCAACTGGGAGGATGCAAAGCAGCGCACCCAAAAGGGCACATTGCAAAACGCCTTGTGGCAGGGCATGGAGCAGCTGCGCCAAATGCGGGCAGACCCCTGCTTTGCCCCGGATGCGTGGGTGACCACATGGGACAGCCACAACCCCGGCGTGCTGGCGCTGGTACGCAAGCGCGGCGAGGAAACGCTGGTGGGACTGTTCAACTTTACCGAGTACCCGGCAGGGGCAAGTCTGGATGCGCTGGGCGGCGAGTACAAGACCGCCGATGGCAAGCAGGTCTGGCTGGCGGATGTGGAACTGAAGCCGTATCAGGCACTGTTGGTAAAAAACAAATAAGCAAAACAAGCCCACCTGGCTCTCTCTTTTCGCCAAAGTTTTCATTGTTTTTTCTTGCATACTGCCGAAAGTGGCGTGTTCTCAAAAGTTCGCGTTTGCGCAGCGAAGCGGAGCAATGAAAGCCCCAGTGGGGCTTTTAAGCGACAGAACGGTCTTGCGTAGCAAGATGGAGGGGCCTCGCCCCGACAAGTTCACGTTGACACGGCTCGATTTTTGTGGTGACCTATCCCAACAATTGAATATAACATATTTATCTTAGAATTCCGGCTCGGCTCCCAAAAGAGCCGGAGCAAGTTTTTAACTTTCTGATCGCTACATAACGAACCCGAACCAAGGCTATCCCGGAAGGGATGGTCAGGTTTCGGTTGTTGTGTGGCGATTTTTTATTGCCAAATTCAGCACCGTACCTTGACAACCACATAACCGTCTGCATGGGATACCCGGCGATGACCCTGAGAAGGAGAGCTGGAAAACGCCCCGGAAGGGGGCAGGTAATCCATGCAGGGAGAACGGTACACTAAATATCAACCTTATACGTTACGGATATCGTATGTGGATTTTCGCAGGGTGCGTCCGGCAGGACGCACCCTATTTTTGTTTTGCCTTTAATTTTCTAACCCATGACTCCCAGCCACATTCCTCAGATATTCCTTCGGATTGACATTCAGAATCAAATCGGCATAGCCTAGCGGGTCATTGCAGATGAGGCATCCATTTCTACAGAAAGCCCTTGGAGTATGCGCAGATGGTGCTGAGAAGGAGATGGAGCATCATCTTTCCTTCGGCTGCGCCCATGGCAGGCAGGAGGGTCTGCTCCCTTATCATAGCGTAAACCGGCCACCGGCCTGTATGATTTGCTACAGGTCGGTGGCCGGTTCTGTTATTTTTCGATCTCTTCCAATGTGGGCATGGCGGGGATCGCGCCGTGCCGGCTGGTGGTGATGCTGGCAGCCTTGTTGGCAAAGGCCAGAATGCTTTCCAGCTTGTCCACCGTCAGGGTGTCCAGCTCCTCCTTGCAGAGCTTGGACAGGGCAGCCCCAAAGAAAGTGTCGCCTGCGCCGTTGGTGTCGCCCACCTTGCAGGGGACGCCAGCCACATGGCCGGTTTTCTCCCCAAAGCGGTAGAACACGCCGTTTGCACCCAAGGTGACGAAAATCAGCCGGATGCCGTTCTGGGCAAGCTGGGCTGTGCCGCTTTCGCAGTCGGTGGTGCCGGTGAGCAGGGGCAGCTCTTCATCGGAGACTTTCAAGATATCCACCAGCGGCAGGGGAGCTTTCATCTGGGCAATGGCGTCCTCTTTGTTCTTCCAGAGGTTTGCACGGTAATTCGGGTCATAAGTAATGACAGCACCCAGCTTTTTGGCGCGGGCGGCAGCATCCAGCGTAGCGGTACGGGAGGGGTCGGCAGTCAGGCTGACCGAGCCAAAGTGGACGATTTTGGCGGCTTTCAGAGCGCCCTCCGAAATGTCCTCTTTGCTCAGCATCACGTCAGCGTTGGCGCTGCGGTAGAAGCTGAAATCCCGCTCGCCGGTGGCATCCACTGACACGACTGCCATGGTGGTGGGGTGGTCTGCATCCACAGCCATGCCGGAAACGTCCACCTTGTTTTCTGCCAGAACCTCTTTCAGGTAGCGGCCAAAGGCATCCGCACCCACCTTGCCGATAAAGGCGGTCTGTGCGCCCAGTCTGGAAGCAGCCACAGCCAGATTTGCCGGGGCACCGCCGGGGTTTGCGGCAAACTGAGGAATGCCGCGCGCATCCTTGCCGGTCTGGGTCAGGTCGATCAAAACTTCACCAATCGTTAAAATGTCCATGCGTTTTCTCCTTATTTTTATCCTATAAGCTAAAACCCAACGATCACCGCTGGAACAGATAATGAATGTAAGCGGCTGCACGCTCCGGGTGCGGTGCATTCTGCACTACCCCAAGATAGACCTTGCCAGAAAAACCTGCCTGCCTGACAAACGGCGTGTCCGAAATATCCAGCACGGTCCCACCGGCGTTCAAACCCGACAGTGCATGGAAAGACGCATCCAGTGTCCGCAGATCGAGAAAATAATCATCTGCCAACAGTCGATCCCGTGCGTATTCGTCCATCAGAACAACATCTAACCGCTGGGCACTGACTGCACCCAGCAGCTTCATCTCTGAAGCATATACATACTGCTCCTCCGCGCGTTCGCTTTCGCTGAGCAGCAAGCCGGACAGCAGATCGACCTGTTGCTTTTTGGTCAGACCCTGCGCCTCGGCAAAGCCGGTGGTAAGCTGTTCCGTCAGATCAGACCCGGCAGTGATATTTACCAGACCAAGGTAAAGCACATCCTCTTTTTTCGTCACATGGCGGTAGGCTGCATAGCCAAGGATATAGACGACGATGAGCACGATCGCAATGGGCAGCTTGTAATATGCCCAGATGTGCTCCCACTTTTTGCGCCCATGGAGGGAGCGGAGCGTATCTCGGTCAGTTTTTGTCATGGTCGGATTCCTCGTGTACTGCATCAGGGTCTCCACCGATCAGATAGAGGATCCGAAGCATCAGAAAGGAGCAGAGCATGGCGCAGAAACCCATGCCCAGCAGGAACGCAGGCGTGAACACAAACACGATGATGTACCCCATGATGCCATAGATCGCTGCCATCAGCAGGGTACAAAACAGATACCGGACACCCACGAGAAACGCTGTTTTCAGGATGCCGAAAGTGGTGTTTTCAAACCGTGCCAGCAGAGGAAAGGCATACAGCAGAACGATGCTGTACAGAACTGCCGCACCAATAAGCACTGCAGTGAGCAGCGTCCAGAAAATGTTTTCGCTCCACATTCGGCGCAGCACAAAGCCATCCACAGCCAGGAAACTGCCGACTGCCAGCAGGATAAGCCAGAGTTTTGTGGCGGGCTTAAAATTTTCCCGGAACGCCTTAAAAAACATCCGGGTCAGACCATCGTCCCGATCTTCCGCCATTTTGAGCGTGACGTAGAACAAGGCAGTCGTAGAAGCCCCGATGGTAACGATGGGCAGGCTGCACACGAGCCATAAGATGTTCAGGTAAGCACTGTAAGTCAATTTCGTCAGCACAGCAAACAGCGGCTTGTCCGGATTGCACAGGTCACGCATGGGGGTTCTCCTTTCGCTCAATCTCCTGTGGATTCGCGCAGGATCAGGTTGGTTTCCGTATAGACGGTGCGATAGTTCAGCGATGGCTCTTCGATGCGGGTCATAAGCAGATTGGCAGCGGTATAGCCCATGATCTGTCCATGGATATGGATCGAAGTCAGACGGGGGACAAAGTAGGAAGCCTCCTGACTGTCATCGAAGCCGCAGACCCAGATATCATCGGGAACCGAATACCCCAGCTCATTCAATGCCTTGACCAGATCCATGGCAACAAAGTCATTGGCGCAGACAAAGGCATCCGGCATCGTTTTGAACCGACGGATGGTTTCGTACAGGGATACCGGATAGTTCTGCTGCCCAGATGGCATCGCACAGGTGCTCAGGCCTTCGGTCAGACCAAAGTGCTCCACTGCATCCTTATAAGCCATATAACGCTCAAAGAAAGACTGACAGTGGTTTTTATCCCCCGCAAAGCTGATGCGTTTTTTGCCGCGCTGGACCATGTGGGCCACTACATTCTGGATCTCCATGCGGTTTTCCATATAAAGGCGGTCAGCTTTCAGAGGAGGACGCATATCCATCACAGGGGTGTCTACAAACAGCAGCGGAACATCCAGATCGCACAGCATCTGTGCGTAGTCATAGTCGAATATTTCAAAGCAGATGATGCCGGCTGTGTGCTGGATGTTGAGAGAAGATGGAAGCTTTTTCTCTTTCAGCTCCATGGGAGAAATGCGATGAATGGTCATGCCGCTGTGCAGATGGTCGATTTCCGACTGGAAACGATCCAGCATCATGGAGGAAAAGTGAGAGTTGCTCAGAAACCGGGTCGTCAGCATGGCGATCTCCCGTTTGTCACTCGGCAGAATGGAAGGCCCTGCTGCTTTTGCAGCGTCTTCCTGAAACAGCGGCAGATAGGCAAACTGCTTATAGCCCATTTCGGCGGCTTTGCGCAGGATCTTCTCCCGTGTGGCATCTGCCAGCACACCGGTGTTGTTGATGGCCTTTGAAACTGTGTTGCGGGAAAGCTGCAGTTCGTTTGCAATATCCTGAATGGTGACTTTGGTTGCCATAAGTCATCCTCTTTCTTTTATAGATAAAGTCTGGTGACGGATCTTATTCTTTGCGACTCCAGTATAGTGCAAATGCACAAATTAGTCAAATGCAAAAATGCAAATCATCATTTTGCATATTTACGCACTTTCGAATTTGTGCATCTGTACAAATCCACAATAATTCTTGATGTATGCCATGAATTATCGTTGACATTCGCCTGCATGCGTGGTATAAATGAATTACAGAGTTTTACATTTGCACAAACGAAGTGGAAAAAACGTAAAATTCAAAGGTGCAAATGTAAAACACAAATCAAACGGCAAGCAAATCAAAAAGGAGGAGAATGATTCATGAAAGCAAAGACGGCCTCGCCGGAAACGGCTGTGCTGACAGCAGAACGCAAGCTGCACAACACATGGGTCTACATCAAACGGCATTGGCAGCTTTACCTGTTGTTCCTGCTGCCTGCCGTGGTGCTGACGCTGGTGTTCAAGTACGCTCCCATGGGCGGTGTGCTGATCGCGTTCCAGAAGTACAATCCCTTCAAGGGCATCTGGGGCAGCGAGTGGGTAGGCTTCAAAAACTTTACCCGCTTCATGTCCTCGCCGGACTTCCAGCGTTATCTGATCAACACCCTGAAGCTGAGCGTCTACGGTCTGCTGTGGGGCTTCCCGATCCCCATCCTGCTGGCATTCCTGCTCAACCGTATCGAGAGCAAGAAGATCAAGCAGAAAGTGCAGCTGGTGCTGTATATGCCTAACTTCATCTCGGTCATCGTGCTGTGCGGCATCGTCCGGGTGCTGCTGAGTGTCACCGGTCCGGTGAACGGCCTGCTTCACACCAGCATCAACTTCATGACGCTGCCGGAAGCGTTCCGCCCCATCTACATCATCAGCGGCATCTGGCAGGGTGCCGGCTGGGCATCCATCATGTACACCGCATCCCTTTCGAACGCCAGCAAAGATCTGAAGGAAGCTGCGATGATCGACGGCGCAAACCTGATCCAGCAGATCATGACGGTGGAGTGGCCCGCCATTAAGGATATGGTCGTGATTCAGTTCATCCTGCAGGCAGGCAACATCATGAGCATCGGTTTTGAAAAAGCCTATGCCCTGCAAACGGACCTGAACCTGAACACTGCCGAGATCATTGCAACCTACGTTTATAAAAAGGGCCTGTTGGACGGCGATTACAGCTTTTCCACGGCAGTCGGTCTGTTCAACACCGTTGTCAACGTCATCCTGCTGATCGCAGTGAACAAGATCGTTGCCAAAATGAACGATGGCAAGGGCTTGTAAGGAGGGGTTTACCATGGCAAAACAGAAAAAATCAAAAATGGCCCTCTACACCAGACAAGATAAGATCATCCTGTACTGCGGCTACGCACTTCTGGGCTTGTTCCTGCTGGCGATCATCGTTCCGATGATCTACATTGTCATCGCGTCCTTTATGGACCCGGTCACTCTGCAAAACAAGGGCATCTCCTTTGATTTCAGCAAGTGGAGTCTGGATGCTTACCAGCGTGTCGTTTCGGACAAGCAGATCTGGGTCGGCTTCAAGAACGCAGTACTTTACTCGATCATCTTCACCATCATCTCGGTAGCTGTGACGATGCTTGCCGCTTATCCCATGTCGCTGCCGGACTTCAAAGGCAAAGCGATCTTCAACACCTTGTTTGTGATCACGATGTTTTTCAGCGGCGGTCTGATCCCCACCTACCTGCTCATCAACAATCTGGGGCTGCTGGATTCCATGTGGGCGGTCATTCTGCCGGGAGCATTCAGCGTGTGGAACATGATCATTGCCCGTACCTATTATCAAGGCATCCCGCGTGAGCTGCGTGAAGCTGCGGATGTGGATGGAGCCAGCGAGATGCTTTACTTCTTCAAGATCCTGCTGCCCGTCTGTATGCCGGTGGTGGCAGTTCTGGCTCTGTGGCAGTTCGTGGCAATGTGGAACAGCTACTTTGACGCCATGATCTACCTGAACAGCGCATCGAAGCAGCCGCTGCAGCTGGTGCTGCGTTCCATCCTGATCCAGAGCCAGCCGGAATCCGGCATGATCGCAGATATCCAGAGCACTGCCGAACGTGCGAAGATGGCAGAACTGCTCAAATATGCAACCATTATTATTTCCAGTCTGCCGCTGCTGGTGATGTATCCCTTCTTCCAGAAGTATTTTGATGCCGGTATCATGGCTGGTTCCATTAAAGGCTGAGGATATTCCAGGATTTTATAAGCAGGTACGCTCATCTGTTACACGAAAAAAGAAACATAAAAAGGAGAAAATACCATGAAAAAGCTGATCTCTCGCCGCAACTTCCTCAAGGTCTGCGCTCTGGCAGGTTCCGCCGCTGCTCTGTCCGCCTGCGGCGGCAAATCCACCGGCAGCAGCAATTCTGCTGCCGCAGCTGTGGATGTGACGGGTGCCGTTACATTTCCGCTGTCTGAAAAGGTCACCTTTACCGGTATGACCAGCTTCCCTGTGGGCAGCGAACCCGAGCCGAACAACCGCACCATCTTCAAACGTCTGGAAGAGCAGACCAATGTGCACATCGACTGGACCGCCATCCAGTCCGACCAGTGGAGCGATAAGATCACCCTGAATATGTCCAACCCCAACACCCTGACGGATTTCGTTTTTACTGCTGATTTTACCGACAGCAATCTGCTGCGCTACGCAGATCAGGGCGTCATCCTCAATCTGGAAGATTACATTGACAACAATATGCCCAATCTCCAGAAGGTCTTTGAGCAGTACCCGGAGTACCGCACCATGTGCACCGACAGCGAGGGCCATATCTGGGCACTGCCCTGGATCGAGCAGCTCGGCTCCGAAAAGACCGCCATCCAGACCATTGGCAACATGAGCTTCATCAATACCAAGTGGCTGAACTTCCTCGGTCTGTCGATGCCCACCACGGTGGACGAGTTTGAGCAGGTGCTGATGGCATTCCGTGATAACGCCGCTTCTATCAAGGCCGAGTATGGCATTGACGGCGACATCATCCCCATGTCCTGCATCGTCAACAACGGCGATCAGGATCCCAGCATCCTCATCAATGGCTTTGGCGAAGGCTACGGCGACGCAGACAAAGACCGCCATATCGCCGTTACCAACGACCGGAAAGTCATCTGTGCCGCCACTCAGCAGGGCTACCGTGATGGTCTGGACTGGCTGCACAAGCTGTATGCCGAGCAGCTCATCGACCCGGAGTGCTTCACGCAGGAGTGGTCCACCTATGTTTCCAAGGGCAAGGCTGGCCGCTATGGCGTCTGCTTCAGCTGGGATGTTGCCAACATTGACAACCTGACCGACTGGGAGCCGCTGCCTGCCCTGACCGCCGATACCCGGAATATCACTCCGCAGAACGGCTCTTTCACCAGCGGCTTTGCCCGCGGCAGATGCGTTGTCACCGCAAAGGCGGATAATCCTGCACTGGTTTGCGCATGGCTGGATCAGATGTACGCGCCCCTCCAGTCTCCGCAGAACAACTGGGGTACTTACGGCGATGCGGAAGGCTTTAACATTTTTGAACTGTCCACCAACGATAAGGGCGAGCCCATGCTGAAGCACGCTCCTCTGGGCGATGCTTCTCCCGTGGAAGTCCGTGAAGCGCAGTGTGTCAGTGGTCCTCTGGCGGTTCTGGATGATTACTATGGTGTATACGTTACCTGCCCGGACGATGCACAGTACCGCCTGGACTGGATCAAGGAGATCTACACCCCGGATATGAACAACGATTATGTCTATCCCAATGTCTTTATGAGCAACGAGGACACCGAGCAGGTCTCTAACCTGCAGGCAGATCTGCAGACCTACATGAATACGCAGAAGGCCAACTGGATCATGAACGGCACTACGGATGCAGAGTGGAACGAATATCTGAGCAAGCTGGAAGCCTACGGCCTGTCCGACTATCTGGGCATTATGCAGAAATATCTGGATGCTTACTACGCATAAGAATTCTTTCCTTTGGAGGATTCCATGAACGATCTGACTTTACAAAAAGCCCGTGCCTACGAGGCCGAGCACGGCGCAGCGATCTCCCCGGCGGAACGCCCTGCTTACCACATGACCCCCTATGTGGGCTGGCTCAACGACCCCAACGGCTTCTCTTATTATAAGGGGAAGTATCACCAGTTCTATCAGTATAACCCCTACGATGTGCGGTGGGCGCCCATGCACTGGGGCCACGCCGTCAGCACCGACCTGCTGCACTGGGAGTATCTGCCCTGTGCACTTGCCCCGGATTCCCCGGCGGATAACGGTCCCGGCTGCTTCTCCGGCTCTGCCACCGAGATGGATGACGGCAAGCAGCTGCTGATGTACACCAGCGTGGTGGCAGAAAAGCAGCCCAATGGGGAGATGCGGGACATCCAGACCCAGAGCATTGCCATCGGTGACGGTCTCGACTACGAAAAGCCTGCCTGCAACCCGGTGCTGACCCAGAAAGACCTGCCGGAAGGCTTCAGCAAGTTTGATTTCCGGGACCCCAAGATCTGGCGTGAGGCCGACGGCACCTACTCCGTCGTCACCGTCTGCCGGACCGAGGACGGCAGCGGCGCAGCGGCACTATTCCAGAGCAAGGACGGCTTCGACTGGCACTTTGTCACGGTGCTGGAACGCTGCAACAATCAGTACGGCAAAATGTGGGAGTGCCCGGACTTCTTCCCGCTGGACGGCAAGCAGGTCCTGATGCTGGGGCCCATGGAGATGCTGCCCAAGGGCGAGTTTCACAATGGTCACAACGTCATTGCTTTCATCGGCAGCTACGACGAAGCCACCCACACCTTCACCAAGGAAAATGTGCAGCTGATGGACGGCGGCATCGACTTCTACGCCACCCAGACCACCCTTGCCCCGGATGGCCGCCGGATCATGACGGCATGGCTGCAGACCTGGTCGGACACCGAGGATAAGCCCCAGGGCTGCAAGTGGTTCGGGCAGACCATCTGCCCCCGCGAACTGCACATCAAGGACGGTCGCATTTTCCAGACCCCCGTGCGGGAGCTGGACGCCGTCCACGGTAAGCGCACTTTCCACGAAAATGTGACGGTGCAAAGCGAAACAACGCTGGAGGGCGTCAAGGGCCGTGTGGCCGATTTGACCGTCACGGTGCAGCCCGGCGAATACCGCTCCTTTACCCTGAAGCTGGCCGCCGATGCAGACCATCACACCAGCTTGACCTACGACCCCTACACTTCCGAGCTGACGCTGGACCGCAGCTATGCCGGTTCCCGTGCCGACATCGTTCACCGCCGCAGCTGCAAGGTCCGCAGCCAGAACGGTGCGCTCAAGCTCCGCATCCTGTTGGATAAGAACAGCATCGAAGTTTTCGCCAACGACGGTGAACAGACCATGACCGCATGGATCTACACCCCTCAGTCTGCCGACGGCATCACCTTTGCCGCCGATGGCAGAGCAACTGTTACGGTGGAACAGTTTGAACTGAATCTGTGACCTGATATTCCCATCATTTCTCCTTCATTGAATACAGCCCCACTTTGGCTTCTCCTTCGCCAAAGCGGGGCTGTGTTTTTTATGTCATTGATCTTCCAGCCTGCCGTGGTCGCAACCAAGCGAGAGATCATGTACAACAGGGTGTTCCCCGTCGGGAACGCCCTGCTTCTCTTTTCTGGGGGCAGGATGAGCCTGCTCCGACTGCCATAGGAAAGCTCGCGTAAACTATTTGCCCAGATGCCAGATGTCGCGGTCGTACTCGGCAATGGTGCGGTCGGAGGAGAACATGCCCGCTTTGGCAATGTTCACAAGGCACTTGCGCCGCCAGCCCATGGGGTCGCAGGCGTAATCGCGGAGGGCCTGCTCCTTGCGCACGACGTATGCGTTGAAGTCCGGCAGGGTCTGGAACCAGTCCTTATGGATCAGTTCGTCGTGCAGGCGGGTCAGGTTTTCGGCATGACCCGCAGCCAGCATCTCCGGGCCGGTGAGGAAGCGGATGGCACGGCGGATGTTGGCATCGCCCTCCACCCACTGGGCCGGGTCGTAGTCGCCGACGGCATAGCGATGGATGACCTGATCGGAGGTCTGGCCGAAGATATAGATGCTCTCTTCCCCCACCTGCTGGCTGATCTCCACATTGGCACCGTCCATGGTGCCCAGGGTCAGCGCACCGTTCAGCATGAACTTCATGTTGCCGGTGCCGGAAGCCTCCTTGGAGGCAAGGCTGATCTGCTCGGACAGGTCGCAGGCCGGGATGAGCTTTTCGGCAGCAGTGACGTTGTAATTCTCCACAAAGACCACCTGCAGCCACCGAGACACCTCCGGGTCTGCGGCGATGACCTTAGACAGGGTCAGCAGGGCGTGGATGATGTCCTTTGCGATGGTATAGGCTGGGGCCGCCTTGGCACCAAAGATGCTCACCAGCGGGACGGCAGGCAGATGCCCTGCCTTGATCTCGTGGTACTGATGGATGAGGTACAGCAGATTCAGCTGCTGGCGTTTATACTCGTGCAGACGCTTGGACTGGATATCGAACACGGCATGGGGATTCACCGTTACCTTCTGGGTGCGCAGCAGCCACTCCGCCAAGGCCGCCTTGTTGGCTTTTTTCACGGCGGTCAGTTCGTTCAGCACGGTCTCGTCGTCGGCAAACGCCAGCAGCTTTTCCAGCTCGGCCGCGTCCTTGCGGAAACCGGAGCCGATGTGCTGTTCCAGCGTGGCGGTCAGGCGCGGGTCGCACTCCAGCAGCCAGCGGCGGAAAGTGATGCCGTTGGTCTTGTTGTTGAACTTTTCCGGGTACAGCTCATAGAAGCCGTGCAGCTCGGAATTTTTCAAGATCTCGGTGTGCAGCGCCGCCACGCCGTTGGTGGAGTGGGTGAAGTGGATATCCATGTGGGCCATGTGCACCCGGTCGTCCTTGTCGATGATGGCAAGGCTCTCGTCCTTGGTGCGGGTGCGGGCCAGTGCATCCAGCTTTTCGATAATGGGCATCAGCTGGGGAACAACGGCATCCAGATAGGCGCGGGGCCACTTTTCCAGTGCTTCGGCCAGAATGGTGTGGTTGGTATAGGCGCAGGTCCTGGTGACGATCTCCACAGCTTCCTCAAATTCGATGCCCTTTTCGCCCAGCAGACGGATCAGCTCCGGGATGACCATGCTGGGGTGGGTGTCGTTGATCTGGATGGCGGCATAGTCGGCCAGATCGTGGTAATCGCAACCCCGGGCGGCACACTCGGCCAGAATGAGCTGAGCACCGGCAGAGACCATCAGATACTGCTGGTACACCCGCAGGAGGCGGCCTGCCTCATCGGAATCGTCTGGGTAGAGGAAGAGGGTCAGGTTCTTGTCGATGGCGGTCTTGTCGAACGCGATGCCGTCATGGACGATGCGCTCGTCAATGGTGTCAAGGTCAAACAGGTTCAGGGTGTTGGTGCGGCCCTCGTAGCCGGTAACGGCCAGCTTGTACAGCCGGGCGGTGTACTCTTTGCCTGCCAGCTCCACCGGGTAGGTGATGTCGGTCTTTTCCGCCCAGCTGTGGGCGGTGAGCCACGGGTCGGGTTTTTCGTTCTGCACGCCGTCCTCAAAGGACTGGCGGAATAGGCCGAAGTGATACCGCAGGCCCACGCCGTCGCCGGGCAGATTCAGCGTTGCCAGAGAGTCGAGGAAGCAGGCCGCCAGACGGCCCAGACCGCCGTTGCCCAGAGAGGGTTCCGGCTCCACCTCTTCGATATCGGAAAGGCTCTTGCCGGCGGCAGCCAGTGCATCGCGGGCTTCATCGTACAGCCCCAGATTGATGAGGTTGTTGGACAGCAGCTTGCCGATGAGAAATTCGGCGCTGATATAGTACAGCTTGCGTCCAGTGACCGGCTGCACATGGTCGGCGCTCTTCTGCCGCACAAGCTCCAGTAGTGCCAGATACAGCTCCTGATCGGTGCAGTCCACCAGTGGCTTGCCCGTGAGGCTCTGTAACATTTCGGTAAAGCTCATAAATGCATCCTCCTTTGCTACGGAAAACAGGTTTGACATCTGTACTTCCAGATATACCACATAAAACAATCAAAATCTTGCCTAAAAAGTGCAGACTGTGGTACAATCCTATCATCAGGAGGTGAGACGATGCAAAATCAGGCATCTTTGCAGGAGACCAAGCAGCACGGTGCCGTGCGTTTCCCCTTTAATCTGTATCCCTGCGCCATTCCGGGGGATTTTCCACAGGTAGCGCTCCACTGGCAGGAGAGCATGGAGCTGGTCTTTGTCAAGCGGGGCATAGGACTGGTGCAGGTGGGCGCTGTGACCTGCCCGGCCCGTATGGGGGACATCTTCATTTTTACGCCCGGCACCCTCCACGCCCTGCGGCAGGCCGAGGGGCAGTGCATGGAATACGAAAATATCATCTTCGCGCTGGAGCTTCTGGGCGGCGCGGAAGACCTTTGCGCCGAGAAGTATCTGCTGCCGCTCCAAAGCGGGCGCTTGTCGCTGCAGGCACGTCTGACCCCGAACGACTTGTGCTACCTTCCGGCTGCTGCCTGCCTGCGGGAGGTGGAGGAAGCCAACCGCGCCAAGCTCCCCGGCTACGAGCTGCTGGTCAAGGGGGCGCTGCTGCGCTTCCTTTCCCTGCTCATTGCGCAGGGGAAGCAGCAGCTCCCCGCGGAAACAGCCGACACCCAGCGGCTGAAAGCCGTTCTGCAATGGCTCTCGGCCCATTATGCCGAGGTGCTCCGGGTCGCCGATGCCGCCGGGGTCTGCTCTTTCAGCGCCAGCCATTTCATGCGCTGGTTCCGGCAGATGACCGGGCAGAGCTTCGTTGCCTTTCTGAACGAATACCGCCTGAATGCCGCCGCCGAGGCGCTGCAGACCACGGACGAGACCGTCCTGACCATCGCCTCCCGGTGCGGATTTGAAAACCTCTCCTATTTCAACCGGGCGTTCAAGGCGCACTTCGGCATGACCCCGCGGGAATACCGAAAAAAATAAACAAAACGAGGCCGTTTCCGCTTCTCTGGAAAAGAGAGGAAACGGCCTCGTTTTTTGCGCATTAGACCTCCGGCGGCGGGCAGCAGCTCTCGCGTGGGATGAGCTTATGCGGCACGATGATCTTGGTTGCCAGAAGGTTCGGGTTCTCGATATGGTTGATGGTCTGGCTGGCGGCCTCCATGCCAAGCTGGTAGGGGTTGACGTCCACGGTGGTCAGCTGCGGGCTGGTGATGCGGGAGAACAGCGAGTTATTGAAAGACACGATGGACAGGTCTTTCGGGATGTGCAGCCCCAGTTTGCCGCAGAACTGTTCCAGCACCACAGCAAGAATATCATCGCTGACCAGCATGGCGGTGGGGCGGTCCGGTGCGGTGAGCAGGGCTTTCAGCGTTTCTTCGTAAGCATCGTTCAGGGTGCCGATCTCCACGCAATCCTCTTCGCGGGGGGTGATGCCATGCTTGAGCAGAGACATCTGGTAACCGCGCTTACGCTCTGCCGAAAACAGCATGGCATTGCTGACACCAAAATAGGCAATGCGGCGGTGGCCCATCTCATAGAGGTAGTCTGCGGCTTCCTCTCCGGCAAGGGCGTTGTCGTTGTCGATATAGATGGTCTGGTTGGCGGACTGTGCCGCTTTGCCCACAATGACATGGAGCAGCCCTTCGCTGCGCAGATATGCCGCCACAGGACAGTCCTTTTTGGAGTAGAGCAGGATGAAACCATCTGCCTGCGCGTTGGCCACCATGCTCTGGATGGCGTCCAGAACCTCTGCGTCGTCCTGTCCGGTAATGACCGTGTTCACATACCGCCGCTGGTTGCAGAACTGCCCGATGCCGCGGATGATCTCCAGATGGAATGCATTCTCGTAGACGTCCCGCTGGGAGGAGGGGAGAATGATGCCGATGGTTTTGGAAAAAGCTTCTACTGGTTCGGCTTCAAAGTTCGGTTCATAGCCCAGCTGTGCCATGACGCGGCGCACCCGCTCCTTGGTGTCCCGGCTGATGGAAGGGCTGTCCTTGCAGGTGCGGGACACGGTGGAGGGGGAGACACCCGCTGCTGCGGCGACGTCCTTGATGGTAACTGCCATGATCTGTTCCTCCTGGATCGATATTGTTTCTATTGTAAAGCTGTTTGCACGCGATGTCAATGTTTGCGCAAAGAGTTGCGCAAATCGTGCAATGGGACACTCTGCGTATCTTCAACAACTTTCACAAAGAATCCTTTGCTGCATTGTAGAAAACGCAGAAAGTTTATTTTTAACATAGAAAACTCTTGTAAAAATTGCGGAGTTGGATTATTCTTGTTGCGTAAAGTTGCGCAAGCATAATGCAACGCTTGCATGAAACAACGCAAAAGGAATGAGGAGGAACATCATGACCACAACGAGATCTTCGATTGTTGTGACAGCACCCTTCAGCGGAACACTCGTTCCGCTGAGCGAAGTCCCGGATGAGACCTTTGCCAGCGGCGTTCTGGGCGAAGGCATCGCCATCGAGCCGTCCGACGGGCTGTTCTGCAGCCCGGTGGATGGCACGGTGGAGACGATTGCCGAAACGAAACACGCCATTGGCTTTGCGGCAGACAATGGGCTGGAGATTCTGGTCCATGTGGGTCTGGAGACCGTCAGCCTGAACGGCGAGGGCTTTGAGATCCTGGTCAAAGAGGGCGACCGGGTCAAGACCGGTCAGCCTGTGGCCAAAGCGGACCTTGCACTCATTCGGGAACGGGGCCTGAAAACCATCACTTCCATCGTTCTGACCGGCGGCACAGACGATATGGAGCTGCACTGCGCCGATGGCCTTGCAACGGCAGGCAAGACGCCGGTGCTGACCCTGACGGCAAAAGAGGCACAGCCCGCTGAGGCAGCGGAAGCAGCACCTGCAGCCAAGGAGGCCAGCGCAGAGAAGCCGAAGAAGAGCTTCATCAACTTTGACTTTTTGCAGAAGCTGGGCAAGGTGCTGATGACGGTCATCGCCGTCATGCCCGCTGCCGGTCTGATGATCAGTCTGGGCAAACTGGTGCAGATGGGCGGCGGCGACATTGCGACAGTCATGACCATCGGCACCACCATGGAGAACATCGGCTGGGCGGTCATCAATAATCTGCACATCCTGTTCGCCGTGGCCATCGGCGGCAGCTGGGCAAAGGAGCGCGCGGGCGGTGCCTTTGCCGCCGTGCTGGCATTTGCCCTGATCAACGTCATCACCGGCAACATCTTCGGCGTCACCAGTGCCATGCTGGCAGACCCCAATGCCGTGACCCATACCCTGTTCGGGCAGGAGATCGCCGTCAACGGCTACTTTACCTCCGTGCTGGGTGCTCCGGCGCTGAACATGGGCGTGTTCGTGGGCATCATCGCCGGTTTTGTGGGCGGTGTGGCTTACAATAAATACTATAACTTCCGCAAGCTGCCGGATGCGCTTGCTTTCTTCAACGGCAAGCGCTTCGTGCCCATGGTGGTCATTGCCTACTCGGTGGTCATTTCCATCGTGCTTTCGCTGTTCTGGCCTGTAGTCCAGACCGGCATCAACAACTTCGGTATCTGGATCGCCAACTCTTCCGAGACTTCTCCCGTTCTGGCTCCGTTCATCTATGGCACGCTGGAGCGTCTGCTGCTGCCTTTCGGCCTGCACCACATGCTGACCATCCCCATGAACTACACCTCTTTCGGCGGCACCTACACCATCGCCACCGGCGTCAACGCAGGCAGTCAGGTATTTGGTCAGGACCCGCTGTGGCTGGCATGGGCCAACGACCTCATCAACTTCAAGAAAGCCGGCGATATGGCTGCTTACAACAACCTGCTGGCTACCGTTACCCCCGCCCGCTTCAAAGTAGGCCAGATGATCGGCGCTACCGGTCTGCTGCTGGGCATCGCACTGGCCATGTACCGCCGTGTGGACGCCGACAAGCGTGCAAACTATAAGTCCATGTTCATCTCCACCGCACTGGCAGTGTTCCTGACCGGCGTCACCGAGCCGCTGGAATTCATGTTCATGTTCTGCGCCATGCCGCTGTACATCGTGTACGCACTGCTGCAGGGCTGCGCCTTCGCCATGGCAGGCATCATCCATCTGCGCCTGCACTCCTTCGGCAATCTGGAATTCATCACCCGCATCCCCATGTCCCTGCAGGCCGGTCTGGGCGGCGACATCATCAACTTTGTGCTCTGCGTCGCCGCATTCTTTGTCATCGGCTACTTCGTGGCCTACTTAATGATCGGCAAGCTCAAGCTGGCAACGCCGGGCCGTCTGGGCAACTATACCGACGATAACGCGGACGATACCGCCGCCAAGACCGAGAAGAAGTCGGATAACGGTCAGGCCGAGCGCATCATCGCCCTGCTGGGCGGCCGGGAGAACATCGTGCTGGTGGACGCCTGCATGACCCGTCTGCGCGTTACCGTGAAGGACCCTGCCAAGGTGGCCGACCTTGCCGCGTGGAAAGCTGAGGGTGCCCTGAGCCTGCTGGTGAAAGGCGACGGCATTCAGGCTGTGTACGGCCCCAAAGCAGACGTTTTGAAATCTGACATCAACGATATTCTGTAAAAAACTATGAAACTATTGACTTTGAATACCCACAGCCTCATCGAGCCGGACTATGAGGCTAAGCGGGAGATCTTTGTAAACTTCATCGCGGCGGAGCAGCCGGAGGTGTTCGCCCTGCAGGAGGTGAACCAGACGGCCTCCGCTCCGCTGCTGGGGGATGTCCCGGAGGGATACTACCCCTGCCCTGATAATACGGTGCAGCTGAAAGAGGACAACCACGCCGCAGCAGTGGCCCGGATGCTGGAAGAACGGGGCGTGCATTACCATTGGAGCTGGCTCCCGGCAAAGGTCGGCTACGACAAGTACGATGAGGGGATGGCGGTGTTCAGCCGTGCCCCCATCACCGATGCCGAAAACCTGCTGCTGAGCAAAACAAGCGATTACAGCAACTGGAAGACCCGCCGTACGCTGGGCGTCTGTGCAGGAGATGTCTGGTATTATACGGTGCATCTGGGTTGGTGGAAGGACGAAGAAGAACCCTTCGCGGCCCAGTGGGAAAAGCTTTCGCAGGCAGCGGGCGCAAAAAAGACTGCCTTTCTGCTGGGGGACTTCAACAGCGAAGCCGATGTGCGGGGGGAGGGCTACGACCTTATCCTCCGCAGCGGCTGGCAGGATACCTACAGTATGGCACAGCAGCGGGACGATGGCTATACCGTCGTGGAAGCCATTGATGGCTGGCGGGATGCCCCAGACGCCGAGGCCAAAAAGCGCATCGATCAGATCTGGTGCTCCAAAGCGGTGCCCGTCAAAAGCAGCCGGGTCGTGTTCAACGGCCTGCAGGAGCCGCAGGTATCCGACCATGCAGGTATTTTGATCGAGTTATAAAGGAAGGAAAATGAAGATGCAGAGAAGTGCAGGCATTTTGCTGCCCATCAGCAGTCTGCCGTCCCCTTACGGCATCGGCTGCTTCTCGCAGGAAGCATACGACTTTGCGGATTGGCTCAAGGAAGCCGGGCAGACCTACTGGCAGATCCTGCCGCTGGGGGTGACCAGCTACGGCGACAGTCCCTACCAGAGCTTTTCCGCCTTTGCGGGCAACCCGTATTTCATCAGTCTGGACGCACTGGTGGAAGAAGGAGTGCTGACTGCCGCCGAATGCAAAAAGGCAAACTTCGGTCGCAAGGCAGACGACATCAACTACAGCCGCCTGTACACCGAGCGGGGCCGTCTGCTGCGGCTGGCTTACTCCCGCAGCGATATCGGACACAACGAAGCGTTTGTGGCGTTCTGCGAGAAAAACAAGTGGTGGCTGGACGATTTTGCCCTGTTTATGGCGGTGAAAGACCGCTTTGAGGGCAAGCCGTGGATCGAGTGGGCCGAGGATATCCGCCTGCGCTGGCAGCCCGCCATGGACTACTACCGCCGGGAGCTGTACTTTGAGGTGGAGTACCACAAGTATCTCCAGTTCAAATTCGACGAACGATGGCGCGGGCTGAAAGCCTATGCCAACAGCAAGGGCATCCGGATCATCGGCGATATCCCCATCTATGTGGCGCTGGATTCAGCCGACGCATGGGCAAACCCGGGGCTGTTCCAGCTGGATCAAGAAAATCTGCCCACAGCGGTGGCGGGTGTTCCCCCGGATGGATTTTCACCCACCGGTCAGCTCTGGGGCAATCCGCTCTACCGCTGGGAAGCCCACCGTGAAACCGGCTATCAGTGGTGGATCACTCGTCTGTGGTACTGCTTCGAGCTGTACGACGTGGTGCGCATCGACCACTTCCGCGGCTTCGATGAGTATTTCTCCATCCCCTACGGCAGTGAGACTGCGGTGGAGGGCCACTGGGAGAAAGGCCCCGGCATGGAGCTGTTCCGCGCCGTGGAGCAGGCGCTGGGCAAGCGGGAGATCATTGCAGAGGATCTTGGCTACATGAGCGATACCGTGCGCCAGCTGGTGCGGGACAGCGGCTTCCCCGGCATGAAAGTGCTGGAATTTGCCTTTGACTCCCGCGATACCGGCAGTGCCAGCGACTACCTGCCCCACAATTACCCGGTGAACAGCGTGGCCTATACCGGCACCCACGACAACGAGACGTTGGTATCGTGGTATCGGACCGTCACTGACGCCGAACGCGCCATGGTGCGGGATTATCTGTACGACTACGCCACCCCGGAGGAGCAGCTCTATAAGAGCATGATCGCGCTGATCTTGCGCAGCGCGGCGGCGACCTGCATCATCCCCATGCAGGACTGGCTGGGGCTGGACAACTCCGCCCGCATCAACAAACCCTCCACCGTGGGTCAGAACTGGCGCTGGCGGCTGAAAAAGACCCAGCTGACCAAAAAGCTCCAAAAGGAGATCTGCCAGCTGACCACCCGCTACGGCCGGATGAACTGGGCGTAATCGTATAAAAATGAAAGAACGGGGCTGTTGCGTGTGCAACGGCCCCGTTTTGCATTTGCCAGACAGCATAGGTGACTGCTTTTCATATCCATAATGGAATTTTGCTTCTCTTAATACGTTCTGTAATCAAACTTTCTTCCGGTTCTGGGAGCGATACTCCGCGGGTGTGATGCCATACAGCCGCCGGAACGTTTTGAGGAAGCTGCTGTAATCCGGGAAGCCGCTCTCGGTGCAGGCGTTGAGGACGGAGACACCATCTTCCAGTGCCTTGCGGCAGTGCTGCATCCGCAGATGGGTCAGGTAGCTTTGGATGCTCTCCATGGTACACTCTTTAAACGCGCGGGAGAGGTGTTCCCGGCTGGCATAGAGCTCCTGGGCCAGCTTTACCGTGGTGAGGGTCGGATCCTGATAGTGAGCTTGCAGGTAGGACACGGCACTCTGCACCAGAACGTTGGTGCTGCTGGGGGCCGTGGTCTGGCCGCTGCCGGTGGCCAGCGTGATGAGCAGCATCATCTCCGACACCTGGGCTTCAAAAACGATGTCACGCATCTGGGCTGGCAATTCCAGGCTCTGGGCCATCCGCACAAAAAGGCTCTGAAAATCCCACTTGTTGCAGACATCCGGGTCCAGCACGGTGATGCTGTGCATCCAGGCGGCGTTTTTCAGGTTTGCGTTGCGGCGGCAGGCCTGCCAGAGGGCGTCGTCGATCTGGATGACCAGACGGTCAGAGTGGTCGTTATCAATATTGAAGATGCCGGCGTGGTAGATCTGAGCAGGGAAGTAGATGAGCTCGCCGACATGCACCAGATAAACACTGCCGTCGATGGAATAACGCACGGTGCTGCCGCCGATGGGCAGCACCAGCTCATGGTAGGGGTGGGAATGGACCACGGACTGGTCGTTTTTCTGGTTGGTATACCATGCCACCAGCAGTTTTGTGTTGCGCAGCCCCATCCGTGCTTCCGCCTGTGTGAGGACATTATCGACATAATGCGTAACGCGCTCGATTTCCATAGCGATTCCACCTTTGTGAAAAAAATCAGAAATGTGCTTTATCGTTGATTTTGGCTCTAGTATATCAGCTGATATCACAAATTGCAATATTTGAATCACAAAACCGCAAGAAAACGGATTGGAATTTTAGTATGATATGAGTGCAAGAAGACGACAAGAACAAAAATGACAAAACAGTGACAAAATTTTTGGTACATTTTACAAATGCAGCCGTCGTGTTTCGTGACTGACGGAAAGGAAGCGCTCATGCAGACTTCTAAAAATCATTTTGAAGCCAAAGTGATCTTTAACGATGAGACCATCCGCCGGATGTTCCGCACCGAGTTTTACACCTACGAGGGGATGCAGCGGCTGGTCTGGCTGGCCGTGGCATTTGCGCTGGTGATGCTGGCACTCTTCGTTCCCATCCCAACGGTGGTCAAGGTGCTCTGCCTGCTGGTGGGGTGCGCGATGTTCGCCATGCCGGATTTTCTAAGCCGGGTGGCGGCCGAGGGCGTCATCATGCAGCGGGGCGGGGCCGAGAGCACGGTCAGCTGCCGGATCAACGCAGGCGGCGTGGACGTGGAAAACGGTGCCCACATTCCGTTTGAGAAGATCGACCGCCTGGTCGAGGACGACCAGTACTTCTACCTGTTCCAGAGCCGCCAGATGGCGGTGATGATCCCCAAAGGCAGCCTGCTGCCGGCGAACCCCGAGCGGTTTGCCAAGGTGCTTGCCAAAGAGACCGGCAAGGACTGGCAGCAGCCCAAGAGCCTGTGGGGCCTCAACCTGAAAGATCTGATCCAGATGGTGAAAGATCGGTTCCACCGCGGCGAGTCCTGACCGCTGCATTCCAAATTTGTTGTTTCACGGCCGACCGGCTGTGACGTGGTATACATAAGCAAGAAGAAGAAAGGAAATCCACTATGAAAATCTCTCGTAGACAGTTCGTTCAGGTCCTGGCAGTTGCAGGCGCTTCCGCTCTGCTCACCGCTTGCGGCGGCTCTTCCAACAACTCTGCAGCAGGCAGCACTGCTGCTTCCGGCGCGGCAGCTGCTGCAGGCGGCAGCTTCAACCTGAAGCTGGGCCACAACCTGGCTGAGGACCATGCTGTTCACATCCAGCTGACCAGCTTTGCAGAGCAGGTCAAGGAGAAGACCAACGGCACTGTCAACATCCAGATCATCCCCAACGGCACCCTGGGCAGCGAGTCTGATATGATCTCCCAGATCCAGGCCGGCGCTCTGGACATGGCTAAGGTCTCCGCTTCCACGCTGGGCAACTTCAGCGAGAAGTACAACGCTTTCTCCGTGCCTTATGTCTTCGACGATCAGACTCACTACTACACCTACATGGACAGCGATTCCGCACAGGCTGTCTTTGAGTCCACCGACGATCAGGGCTTCCGCGGCCTGACCTGGCTGGATTCCGGCGCTCGCTCTTTCTACACCAAGGCTACCGCCATCCGCACCCCGGCTGACCTGAAGGGCCTGAAGATCCGCACCATGGACAGCCAGATGGCAATCGACATGATGAACTGCCTGGGCGGCTCCGCTACCGTTATGGGCTACAGCGATATCTACACCGGTATGCAGCAGGGCGTTATCGATGGCGCTGAGAACAACGTCACCGCTCTGCGTGACCACGGCGACGTCACCAAGTACTACTGCTTCGACGAGCACACCCGCATCCCCGATATGGTCATCATCTCCTCCAACATCTGGAACCAGTTCTCTGACGATCAGAAGTCCGCTGTGACCGAGTGCGCCAAGGCTGCTACCGAGGAGTACAAGACCGCTTGGAAGAACTTCGAGGACGAGGTTCTGGACAAGGCTGTCAACCAGAACGGCGTCGAGCTGGTCAAGGACGTGGACATCGCCGCATTCCAGTCTGCTGTGCAGCCCATCTACGAGAACCTCAAGACCGCTAACCCCACCACCTATGCGGTCGTGGAAGAGATCCGCGCAATGGTCTGATTGGCCGCGGTTCCATTCTGATTCTTGCCTCCCAAAGGCCGTGGGCAGGGCGTTGAGTGCCTTTGCCCGCGGCCGTGCGGGAGGAACCAAGCTCAAGGAGATGATCTTGTGAAAAAACTGGATAAAATTCTGGATAACGTCATGCGTTTCCTGATGGCAGTGGCAATGTTCGCCCTGCTGGCAGGCGGCACCTGGCAGATCTTTACCCGCTGGATCCTGCGCAACCCCTCCACGGTTACCGATGAGTTCCTGCGCTACGTTCTGATCTGGGCTTCCATGATCGGTTCCGCATACTGCTTCTACAAAGACAAGCACCTGGCACTGGACCTGGTCAAGGGCCGTGCAAAGGGCGCGTTCAATGTCTTTCTGAGCGTCTTCATCGAGGCTGCCATCGTCTTCTTCGTTGGCTATGTCTTCGTGTATGGCGGCTGGAAGCTGACCGCGAACGCTACCAACGTTTCCTCGGTTATGCGCATTCCCTTTAAGCTCCTGTATTCCATCCTGCCGATTTCCGGCATCTTCATCATTCTGGCCCGCGTGCTGAAGTACGTTCAGCTCTTCCTGGACAGTAAAGAAAAGAAAGGAGAAAACGCATAATGGTTGCACAGGCTACGTTACTGCTGTTCGGTTCCTTTTTCGTGATGCTGCTGGCCGGTGTGCCTATCTCTGCAGGCATCGGCATCGCATCCATCTTCACGGCCCTGTTCAGCATGGACCCCGCGATTTTCGCACTGACCGCGGCACAGCGCTGCTTCTCCGGCATTGACTCTTTCTCTCTGCTGGCTCTGCCGTTCTTCTCTCTGGGCGGCAACATCATGAACAAGGGCGGCATTGCAAAGCGCCTTGTCCGTCTGGCCCGTCTGGCCGTTGGTAAAATGCCCGGTTACCTGGCTGCCACCAACGTTCTGGCAAACATGTTCTTCGGTGCCGTTTCCGGTTCTTCCGTTGCAGCTACTTCCGCAATGGGCTCCATCATGGCTCCTCTGGAGCTGGATGAGGGTTACGACCCCAACTACTCCGCGGCCGTCAACATCTGCTCGGCTCCTACCGGCATCCTGATCCCCCCGTCTGGTCCGTTGATCCTGTACTCCATCACCGCTGGCGGTGTTTCCGTTGCTGCTCTGTTCATGGGCGGCTACCTGCCCGGCATCCTGATGGGTCTGTGTGTCGCTGGTCTGGCTGTGTTCATCGCGGTCAAGAAAGGCTACAAGTCCTCGGACGTCAAGGATCCCGATCCCGCCATCAAGATCATCATTGATGCAGTGCCCTCTCTGCTGGCCGTCATCATCGTCATGGGCGGTATTCTGGCAGGCTTCTTCACCGCGACCGAGGCCGGCGTTGTCCTGTGCCTGTACTGCGGACTGCTCTCCATTCTCTACAGAGAGATGACCCTGAAGAGCTTCTACAACCTGCTGGCTGACACCATGGAGAGCAGCGCTACCATCCTGTTCCTGATCGCCGCTTCCTCCATCATGTCTTACGTCATGAGCTACTCCGGCATCCCGGCTGCGATCAGCAACGCCCTGATGAGCGTTTCCAGCAACCGTTATGTCATTCTGCTGATCATGAACGTCTTCCTGCTGGTCATGGGCATGTTCCTGGACCTGACTCCTGCCGTTCTGATCTTCACCCCGATCTTCCTGCCCATCACCCGCAGCATCGGCATGAGCGATGTCCAGTTCGGCATCATGCTCATCATGAACCTGGGTATCGGCTCCGTCACTCCTCCCGTCGGCTCCTGCCTGTTCGTTGGCTGCGGCGTCGGCAAGGTCAAGATCGAGGGCGTTACCAAGTACATTGTGCCTCTGTTCGCCGCCATGGTCGTGGCACTGTTCCTGGTCACCTTTATCCCGGCCATCGCTCTGGTCGTGCCTTATCTGTGCGGCCTCGTCCCCAGCCTGGGCTGGACCATGTGAGATTGACTGCTCTGGGTTGAGCAACTGAATGTTTGCCCCCGTTTCTCTGAAGATATCATGCATCTGAGGGGGAATGGGGGCTTTTTGTATCCGAAACCACACCCCACAAAAACAAATGAGGAACTGCATTATGGAAATCTGCTCCCGTTTTACCGGCATGGAGCGCAAGGACGGCGCTTTCCTGCTGCACACCGACAACGCGGATGTCAAGGTCTGCTTCGTGACCGACGAGATCGTCCGTGTCCGCGCCAGCTTTGACCACGAGCTGGCCGAGGAATCCTACATCCTGATGACCACCGCCTGGGAAGACCGTATGGACGACCTGTTCAAGGGCGAGCGCACCCGCGTGGAGCCTTTTGCGGCTGAGGTCACCGAGGACGACAAGACCATCACTTTTGCCACCGGCAAGGTGACTCTGGTGGTCGAGAAGGACCCCATCAATTTCAAGCTGCTGTCCGCTGACGGCTCGGAGCTGTACAGCACCCTGCCCGGCAACCCGTTCGTCAAGGACTCCAACAACCGCGTTGTGGCTTACAGCCGGATGAAAGAGGACGACTGCTTCTACGGCTTTGGCGAGAAGACCGGCGAGCTGGACAAGAACAAGACGTTCCAGCGTGAGCGTGCTACCGACGCAATGGGCTACGATGCCGAGAAGATGGATACCCTCTACAAGCACATCCCCTTCTACATCCGTCTGGACCGTGACACCAAAAAGGCTGTCGGCGTGTTCTACCACAACTTCTACGAGTCCGTGTTCAACATGGGCCGCGAGAAGAGCAACTACTGGCCCCGCTACACCTACTTCCAGGCCGACGGCGGCGATCTGGACTGCTTCCTGATCGGCGGCGACACCATCGCCCGCGTTGTGGACAACTACACCCTGCTCACCGGCCGTCCGGCTCTGCTGCCCAAGCGTGCTCTGGGCTATCAGGGCTCCAGCATGTACTACCCCGAGCTGGAGAAAGACAGCGACGACGCTGTGCTGGGATTCGTTGACACCATCAAGGAAGAAAGCTTCCCCATTGATGGATTCCACCTGTCCAGCGGCTACACCAGCCAGAACAACAAGCGCTGTGTCTTTACCTGGAACACCGAGCGCTTCAAGGACCCCAGTGCTTACTTCCATGCCATGAACGAAAAGCACGCCCAGAACGTGCCCAACGTTAAGCCGGGCGTCCTGCTGTGCAACCCCCGCTTTGATGAGTTTAACGCCGACGATGTCTTTGTGAAAGACAGCAAGAACCCCGAGAACTACGGCGTTGGCAAATGGTGGGGCGGCGACGGCGCTTTCTGGGACTTCACCAAACCCGAGGGCCGTACAGCCTGGAAGAAGTACCTGACCGAGTCCATCATTGCCGTGGGCACCGATTCCGTCTGGAACGACAACTGCGAGTATGACAGTCTGATGGATAAGGACGACATCTGCGACTTTGACGGCAAGGGCGGCACCATCGCTCAGCTGAAGCCCATTATGAGCACCCTGATGTGCAAGGTGGGTGCAGACGCGGTTGTGGAACACAATGCCAAGGCTCGTCCCTATATGGTCTGCCGCAGCGGCAGTGCCGGCATCCAGCGCTACGCGCAGACCTGGTGCGGCGATAACTACACCAGCTGGAAGTCCCTGAAGTACAATATCCCCATCATCACCGGCATGGGCCTCTCCGGCCAGCCCAATGAGGGCGCGGATATCGGCGGCTTTGCAGGCCCCGCTCCCACCGAGGAGCTGTTCGTCCGCTGGGTGCAGCAGGGCATCTTCCAGGCCCGCTTCTCCATCCACTCCGCTTCCAACGATAACACCGTGACCGAGCCCTGGATGTTCCGTGGTTCTGCAGATCTCATTCGTGACGCGATCCTGCTGCGTTATCGCTTCACTCCGTATCTGTACAGCGCGGAGTACAACGCAAGCAAGACGGGTGCTCCCATCATGCGCGCTCTGGTCTACGATTTCCAGGACGACCCCAACGTCTACGAGGAGAGCTTCGAGTTCCTGTTCGGCCGTGATATCCTGGTGGCCAACGTCATCGAAGAGGGTGCCAAGACCCGCAAGGTCTACCTGCCCGCAGGCTGCAAGTGGTACGACTGGAGCGACAAGATGCGCTGCTACGAGGGCGGCCAGACCATCGAGATCCCCGTCACCATGGCAAGTATCCCCATGTTCATCCGTGAGGGCGCTGTCATCGCCATGGCGGATAACCAGCTGATGACCATGGAGGGAGACCACACCACCGACCTCCACCTCATCGTGGCTCCCAAGGGCACCGTTACCACCACTCTGTATGATGATGACGGCGTGACCAACGATTTCAAGAGCGGCGTCTTCCGCAAGACCACCATCACCACCACCGCCGGTGAGCGTGTCACCATGGACTTCACCTCTGAGGGCAGCTATGAGGACACCGTCAAGACCGTCAAGGTGGAGATGATCGCCAAGGAGAAGAGCCCGTTCTGGGTCACTCTGGACGGCCGCAAGATCGAGCACTTCCTCAACCGCCGCAAGTTCGACGAGGCTGCTGAGGGCTGGTACTACAGCCAGACCAAGAAAGCGGTCGAGGTCAAGTATGCAAACCCGGGCAAGGACTACAACCTGACCGTTTCGTTTGAGCAGTTCGACCTGATCGGCATGTAATAAAAAACAACACGGAGGAACCTGTTATGCTGCTTCGCAGTTTTGAATCCTTTGAAAAAACGGAGAATGGCTACCTCATCCACGGCGACGCTGCGGACGTAAAGCTGATCTTCATGACGGATGACATCATCCGTGTCCGCGTCCACTTCGACAAGGGCACCCCCATGGAGGAGGAGTCCTACACCCTGGTGACCACCGCATGGCCCGACCGCATGGACGACCTGCTCAAGGACGAGCGCACCCGCATCACCGCGCTGGATGTGCCCTGCACCGAGGATGAGAAGTGCCTGACCTTTGAGACCGCTCACGTTACCCTGAAGCTGTTCAAGAAGCCGTTCCATTTTGAGATGTACGACAAAGAGGGCAAGCTGCTGTATCAGGATCTGCGGGAGCGCGCGTTCGAGAAAGACCAGATCGGCCGCCTGACCCACTTCTCCAAGGTGGACCGCGAGTATGACCACTTCTTCGGCTTTGGCGAGAAGACCGGCCACCTGGACAAGAAAGGCCGCCGCCTGCGCATGTCCCCCAAGGACGCCATCGGCCACGACCCCGAGACCGGCGACCCGATGTACAAGCACATTCCGTTCTACATCCGTGTGAACGAGAAGGACCGCCGCCCCATCGGCCTGTTCTACCACAACTCCTATGACTGCGTTTTCGACCTGGGCGAGGAGCTGTCCGGTTACTGGGAGCGCTACTGCTACTACCAGACCGACGGCGGCGACATCGACCTGTTCCTGCTGGCTGGCCCCACCCTGCCGGATATCCTCAACGAGTACACCCTGCTGACCGGCCGCAGCGCTCTGCCCACCAAACAGTCTCTGGGCTACTGCGCTTCCACCATGTACTATGCGGAGCTGGAAAAGAACTGCGATGAGGAGATCTACAAGGTCATCGACAAGCACGAGAAAGAGGGCATCCTCATCGACAACTTCTGGCTGGCTTCCGGCTATTCCAGCGGCGAAGAGGACAACCTGCGCTATGTGTTCAACTGGAACCACAAGCGCTTCCCGGACCCCAAGAAGTTCTTTGAGAACATGAATGCCCGCGGCATCAATGTCATTCCCAACCTGAAGCCGGGCATCCTGAAGCGTCACCCCTACATCGACCTGTTCGAGAAGAACGATGTCTTCATCAAGACCCCGGACGGCAAGGCTCCGTACTATGGCCGCTGGTGGGGCGGCGAGGGCCGCTTCTTCGACTTCACCGGTCCCAAGGGCCGCGATACCTGGAAGCAGCTGCTGGAGGAGAACATCCTCAAGATGGGCACCAAGACCGTCTGGAACGACAACTGCGAGATGGACGGCGTGGAAGACCGTGACGCCCAGTGCGATTTCGAGGGCAAGAAGGGCACCATGGCCGAGTTGAAGATCCTCCACTCCAACCTGATGGCTTACACCGCCAAGCATGCTCTGGCCGAGGTCTACCCCGGCGAGCGTCCCTACATCATCAACCGTGCAGGCTACGCCGGCATCCAGCGCTATGCACAGGTCTGGGGCGGCGACAACCTCACCGACTGGCGCACCGTCAAGTTCAACATTGCCACCATTCTGGGCATGGGCCTGTCCGGCTGCTCCAATATGGGCTGCGACATCGGCGGCTTTGCCGGCCCGGCTCCTGAGGCTGAGCTGCTGCTCCGCTGGCTGCAGAACGGCGTGCTCCAGCCCCGCTTCTGCCTGAACTCCGCCAACAACGACAACACCGTCACCCAGCCCTGGATGTATGAGGAGAACCTGCCCTACATCCGCGAGGCTTACAAGCTGCGTTACCGCCTGATGCCCACCCTGTACTCCCTGATGTACGAGAGCAACCAGGACGGTATGCCGGCATGGCGCCCGCTGTTCCTGGAGTTCCCGGACGATCCCAAGTGCTACACCGACAAGAACCTGACGTTCATGTTCGGCAAGAGCATCCTGGTGGCAAACGTTGTGGAAAAGGGTGCAACCACCCGCACCATCTACCTGCCCGCCGGCTGCAAGTGGTACGATATGAGCGACAACCTGCGCGAGTATGAGGGCGGCCAGACCATCGAGATCCCGGTCACTCTGGCAAGCATCCCCATGTTCCTGCGCGGCAGCGCCATCGTGGCCACCAGCGAGGACGTCAAGCACATCCTCCGCGACACCATGCATCAGCTCGACCTGCTGGTTGCGGCCGAGACCGACACCAGCTTTGTGCTGTATGACGACGACGGCCACACCGAGGACTACAAGAACGGTGTCTACGCCAAGACCACCATCGACGTCAAGGCCGGCGACCGCACCGATATCCACTTCTCCACCGAGGGCACCTACGAGTCTCCCGTGGAGCGCATGACCATCAAGCTGGTCAGCAAGAAAAAGGGTGCGTTCTGGGCCAGCGTGGATGGCGAGCAGCTCACCCGGTACATCGTCCGCGATGGCTGGGAGGAAGCAGAGTCCGGCTGGTACTACAACCTGTCTGACCGCACCATCTGGGTCAAGTTTAACAAGCCTGCCAAGAAAGACTTCACCGTCACCATCTCGACCGAGAAGTTCGACCTCATCGGCATGGCTGAAGACTAAACTGCCACTTCCAATCTTCTTCTATAAAAGGCCGAGGCCTGTGGGAAAGCTCCCGCAGGCCTCGGCCTTTCTTTTGGTTTTGTGATTCTTTAGTCTTCCCGCTTGAGCATCCGGCGCACCATGAACATGCAGTACAGCATGGCCAGGCCCCAGGCAAAGGGGTTGGAAAGGCAGATGCCAACATAGCCAAGGCCTGTCTTCACGGCCAGCAGGCCGCCCAGGCTGCGGCCGATGAGCTCGCCCACGCCGGAAATGATGGCCTGCACGCTGTAGCCCAGGCCCTGCAGCGTGTTGCGGAAGATCATCAGCAGGCCATGGAAGCAGAACAGCATACTCATAATGACCAGGTACTGGATGGCTCCGGCGGTCACGGCGGGGTCTGCATCGCCCAGCACCAGCCCCACGGCGTAAGGCTTGACGAAGAAGATGACGACCCAGGCGGCCACGCAGTAGGTCAGCTGGATCGTGCAGCCGTCCTGGATGCCCTGCTGGATGCGGTCGGTGCGGTGGGCACCATGGTTCTGACCGACATAGGTGGCCATGGCCATGCCCACGCTCTCCATGGGCAGGGTGAACATCTGGCGGATCTTCTCACCGGCAGTCTGGGCGGCTACCGCGGTACTGCCCAGCAGGTTGATGGCGTCCTGCATGATGACGGCGCCAATGGCCGAGACGGAATACTCAAAGCCCATGGGAAAGCCGATGTAGGCCAGCCGCTTACAGTGCCCGGCGGAGAGCAGGCTGCTCTGACCCCGGAACGTGAGCTCCTCCTGCTTGGCCGTCCGGGTAAAGAACCAGAACGCGCACAGCCCGCCGCTGAGCAGCTGGCTGAGGACGGTGGCAATGGCCGCACCGTCCACGCCCATGCCCATGGAGACGATGAGCAGGTAATCCAGCCCGATGTTCAGCACGCTGGCCGCCAGCAGGAAATAGAACGGGTGCTGGGAGTCGCCCATGGCGCGGAGCACGCTGGAAGCGTAGTTGTACAGCACCGTGGCCGGGATGCCCAGGAAGATGATCCGGATGTAAAGCACGGCGTCCGCGTACAGCTCTTCCGGCGTGTGGATGAGCTGGAGCAGCGGGCCCGCCATCAGGGTGGTGAAGAGGGTGAACACCACGCTCAGCACCACGCAGAGCAGGGCACCGTTGAACAGGTACTTCCGCAGGCCGCCCTGATCCTTGGCACCGAACGTCTCGGCTACCGGGATGCCAAAGCCCACGCAGGCACCCTGCACAAAGCCCAGAATGAGGAAGTTGAGGGAGTAGGTGGTGCCTACCGCACCCAGTGCGTCGGTGCCCAGGCACCGGCCCACAATGACGGTGTCCGCAAAGCTGTACAGCTGCTGGAACAGGGTGCCCAGCACCAGCGGCAGCGCAAACCGCAAAATCTGGAACAGCGGCTTGCCCACCGTAAGGTCCGTGGTGCCGGACTTGCGTTTTGAGGTCGTTTCCATAAAAAGAGACTCCTTATCTTAAAATGATTTGAGTACATTGTACCATGGAGGCCCGGTGCGGCCAAACAGGTTTTTGTGATGGAAACCATGCTTTTTGTGATGCAGGCTTTACTTCCAACTTCTAGAGATTTGTGGTAATATAATCAATAAGAATAGAAAAGAGGGACGCGGATGCTCAGACAAAAGCCGGAACTGAATATCATCTACATCTCGGAGCGGATGCGGCACAGCCTGCAGCCCGTTGCCCGCAGCAGCCTGACGGCGGTGGTGGCTCCCATGGGCTACGGCAAGACCACCGCCATCAACTGGTACCTGAACGAGCGCGGCCGGGAGGGAGCCGCCGTGCTGCGGGTGAGCATCTACTCCGCCAACCGGGCCATCTTCTGGAAAAGCCTGCAAAAGGCGTTTGCGCAGGCCGGGCTGACCGTGCTGGAGGGGTACGAGTGCCCCACGGACGCCAGCGGCGCGGCCCTGCTGCTGGACGACCTCTGCACCGCGCTGGCCGGGGAGCGGGAGACTTATCTCTTTCTGGATGACTTCCACCTGCTCCGGGACGAGCAGGCCGCCGCGTTCCTCTGTGCGCTGGCCAACCGCCTGCCGGGCAACGCTCACCTCGTGGTGGCCAGCCGGAACGATTTCCTGCCCCAGGGCGAGATCCTCCGCCTGGGGCAGCGGCTCCACCGGGTGGGGGCCGACCAGCTGCGGCTGAACGAGAAAGAGTTATCCGCCTACGTCCGCCGCTGCGGCATGGAGCTGACGGAGCCCCAGCGGGAAACCTTGCTCCACTCCTGCGAGGGCTGGTTCTCTGCCATCTACCTCAATCTCCACGCGCTGGCGGAGCGGGGCACCCTGCTGCCCACCAGCTCGGACATCTATGCCATGTTCACCGCGGCCATGATCGAGTCCCTGTCTCCGCAGCGGCAGGAGTTTTTGGCCGTGATGGGCCTGGCCGATGAGTTTACGGTGGAGATGGCTTCTGCCGTGACCCGGATGCCGGACGCCGAGCAGGTGCTGCTGGCCCTGACGCGGCAGAACGCCTTTGTCACCCGCCTGCCGGACGGCGAGAGCTTCCGGTTCCACCACATGATGAAAGAATGCGCCGAGCGGCTGTTTGCCCAGCTGCCTGCTCCGCGGCAGGCGGCGGTCTGGGAACGGTATGGCCGCTGGTACGAGGCCGGGCGGCAGTATCTGCCCGCCCTGCGTGCCTACGAGAAATGCGGGGATTATGACGCCGCCCTCCACGTCATTGAGGAGGACGCCGGCATCCTGCTGGCATCCCTCGGCCCGGCGGAGCTGCTGGAACGGCTGGGCCGCTGCCCGGTGGACGCCCTTAAGCGGCACCCGCTGGCCATTCTGGTGCTGATGCGCCGGATGTTCACCTGCCAGCAGATCCCCAAAATGATGGAGCTCAAGGCCCTGCTGGAAGCCGCCGTGCGGGAGCACCCGGAGCTTCCGGCCCAGGAGCGGGGCAATCTGCTGGGCGAGTGCGACCTCATCCTGAGCTTTCTGATGTACAACGATATCACCCGGATGAGCCGCCTCCACCGCAGTGCCAGCCGCCAGATGACCCGCCCTGCCGTTACCCTGCGCAACAGCGGCAGCTGGACGTTCGGTTCCCCCTCGGTGCTGATGATGTACTACCGTGCGCCCGGGGAGCTGGGAAAGGAGCTGGCCGAGATGTACGAGTGTATGCCCCATTATTATAAGATCACCCAGGGCCACGGGCAGGGGGCCGAGCTGGTGATGGATGCCGAGGCCGCGTTCATGCAGGGACATTTTGAGCGGGCGGTCCTGCTGCTGGAACGGGCCCGGGTGCGGGCGGCTTCCTGCGGGCAGGAGAACATGGCCCTCTGCTGTGATTTCCTCGCCCTGCGGCTTTCCCTCTGCGGGCAGGCAGGGGAGCCGTTTGATTTTGAGGCCCGCCGTGCCGCCCTCCTCCAGCGGCACGATGCCGTTCTGCTCCACCTGCTGGAGAGCATCGAGGCCTATTACTACGCCCTGCTTGGCCGCACCGATGCCGTGCCCGAGGTCTTCCGGGAGCATCGCCTTGCCTCCGTGAGCTACTTTGCCCTCTGCCGCCCCATGATGGAAATGATCGAGCTGCAGGTCTGGCTGGCACAGGGGCAGGCAGTCAAGGTGCTGGCCCGCTGTGAGGAGCTGCTGGCCGCCTGCCAGAGGTTCCACTATGGGCTGGTGGCCCTCCATGTCCGGGTGCAGATGGCGGCAGCGTACGGGCTGTATGGCCAGCCTGCCGAGGCCCGGGCTGCTCTGGAGCAGGCGCTGGCAGAGGCCGCGCCGGATGGCTTCTGGATGCCGCTGGCCGAAAATTACCGCTATCTGGCCCCGCTGCTGGCGCAGGGCGGCTGGGGCAGTGCCCAGCCGCTGGTGGAGCGGGCCATCGCTCTGGGGCAGCGGTACGAGGCCCGGTGCGCCCAGCTCAACGGCTCGGCAGACCGCCCGGCCATTGCCGCCGCACTGACCGAGAAAGAGCTGGCCCTTGCCCGGCTGGTGGCCCAGCGCCGCACCAACAAGGAGATCGCCGAAACACTCCACCTCTCGGAGGGAACGGTCAAGCAGTACATCAACCAGCTGTACGCCAAGCTGGACATCGGCGGGGCCGTGCGAAACAAGCGCGCCCAGCTGGCTGCCCTTTTTGGCACAAAATACTAACCAAAGGTTAATAGGAATTTTGCAGGCTCTGTGGTAGAGTAAAATCAAACCACAGGGCTTTTTTCTTTGGATTTTCCTGCACCAGAAGGAGGCGTGTAAAATGAAAGAACAAACCACCCGAACCCCGCCCAAACTGCGCGTCCTGAGCGCGTTTCTGGCGGTGGCCATGCTGTTGACCCTGCTGCCCGCGGCAGCGTTTGCGGATGATCCGCCCGGCTGGTATTACACAAAAGACGGTGTCAAATACTTTAATGATATAAACTCGACCGTCTGGCAGGTGTACAAATATGAGGGCAGCGCTGCGGAGATTTCTCTGCCCGAAACGATCAACGATGGCAAGGGGCGTAACTATTATGTTGGCGCCATTCGCCAAAAAGCTTTTCAGGATAACACCAGGATCACCGGCGTGACGTTTCCGGAAAGGTATTATTATGTGATCAACGCGAGGGCGTTTTCCGGGTGTACCAACCTGACAACGGTCAATACAACTACGGCCCTGATGGATGTTGGCGAGAGAGCGTTTGAGAACTGCACCAGCCTGCGAAGCTTTGCGATGCCCGGCGAACACCGCCAGAGCGTAGATTCCTATGCGTTCAGCGGCTGCACCAGTTTGCAGAGCTTCAGCATGGTAGGCTATCCGGGCAAGGCGGAGATCGCGGACCATGTGTTCAGTGGCTGCAGAAATCTGACCCAGGTCAGCCTCAGTGCAAACGTGGTCAGCATTGGGGATAACGCGTTTGAAAACTGCACCAATCTGGAAAGCATCACCCTCTATAACACCATCAAGGAGTTTGGCGAGAATGTGTTCCAGAACAGCGGCCTGAAAACCGTGTACTTTGAAGGCACGCCGGAAGAGTGGAACGCCAACACGGTCATCAAAGGGAAGCTCCCTGCGGGTGTGACGGTCGTGTGCACCAAGCCCAGCGAACCCGGTGGCGGCGAGACCGGTGGTGGCGGTACTGACCCTGAACCCGACCAGCCCAGCAAACCCGGCGGCGGTGAGACCGGCGGTGGCGGTACCGACCCTGAACCCGACCAGCCCATCGAGGGTACCTACAAGCTCTGGATCAAGGGCATTCAGGTGACCGATGAAAACAAGGACGATGTGCTGAATGATAAGGATGATGAAGAGAATTTTGAGGGAGAAGCCACGGTCGTGTTCGACCCCGATACCATGACCCTGAAGCTGCGCTATGCACATCTGGACTGCTGGGGAACCGGTGAGACACCGATCCGGTCGGGACTTCCCCAGCTGACCATAACCGGCATTGGGGGAGCGGTGCTCGGCAGAACAAACTCGATCACGGCAGAAAATGGAGATATCCTATTTGATGACGGAGACATCAGTCTGGTCCGGGGTACGATCTCGGCCAACCATCTGACATTCCGGAACGGCAGCTGGATCCGAATGACAGAGTGGGACGATACGGCGGCGGGCATCGTCGCAAACGGAACGATCGACATTGATGGAAGCAAGGTCGTCATCGAAAATGAAGAAAAGGCCTGCGCGATCTGGGCAAAAGGCGGCGATCTCACGGTAAGCAACGGAAGCACCGTGCAGCTGCAGGTGCAGAGCACGGCCCTCAAGGGCAGCGGCAAGCTCTGTGTGATGGATGGACAGTGGTACCGTACCTCCAAGGATGGCAAGTACGAAAAAGGTACGGGGACTCCGGCTGCATTCCCCGACAGTGCTTATTTTGAAGTGGTCAATAAAAACCTGAATCTGGACTGGTACCATGTCTGGGTCGCAGGCACACAGGTGAACAGTGAAAACAAAGGGAACATTGCACCGGATATTGTACGGGGCGGTACCATCTCCTATGACAGCGAAAATGACATCCTCCAGATCAGCGGCCCTGTGACGCTGGGCTCCCCGACGGAACCAATCAATAAGACCCTGCTCGAGGGCGACAGCTACAGCAAAACGACAAAGCTGACCGCGGACCAGACCGTTGAGGGCTGGGTGACAGGTGCCTGGCACGATGGCATCAGCAGCATGGATGAGATCGTAGCAGGCCATTATATCCTCCATGCGGTCGATCCGGATGGCAACGAGGGCATTGTTGGCCAGCGCAACACAAAGATCAACTCCGGTGTAACGGTCGAGCTGCACAATTTCAAAAAGGGAATCTGGTTTGATCCCGTCACGATCTATGGCGATGTTTTCATCTATGATGGAGAGATCGGCCTGGATGGCTTCGATCATACTCTGATGCCGGGAGCCACGCTGGAGATACATGCAAAGAAATTCCTGGGCATGACAGGGACAAGTAAAATGCGTTACCAGGGCGGTCACCTGACCATGAACGCTGCGGACAGCACCACAGAGGACCGCGGCCTCGCCGCACTGAACGCGGAGGTGGATCAATTCTGGTACCGCACCGGCCCCGAGGCAGCCTTTGTGGAAACAACGGCGGAAGCTTTCAACAGCAATAAGCCGCTGGATGCAGTCTATCTGGAGTTGACGGACGAGGAACCCTCCATGGACGGCTACTTCATTGAGGGCGATTACACCTACGAGATCACCGCAGACGGCAATGTCCGCATCCTTGCTTACGATGGCAGCGAGGCTGACGTGGTCGTGCCCGCAACGCTGGGTGGCCGGGACGTCACGGAGATCGGCAACTCTGCAAGACCTGTTTTTGTTGCAAATGCGGCCATCCGCAGCATCACGTTCCCGGACACTCTCAAAGAGATGAGCGGTCTCCCGCTGTTCTATGGATGCGAAAACCTTGAGACCATTACCATCCCGGCCAGTGTGACCGGAATGCATTTCCACTCGGTGGCGGATTGCTTTATTTCCGACTGCCCCAACCTGAAGACCATCATTTTCAAAGGTACCCGCGCCCAGTGGGAAGCCATTGAAAAAGAGTCTGTGAATCTGGACGGTATCACGGTGCGGTGCAGCGATGGCAACGTTGATCCTGTGCAGCCTGACCCGGACCCGAACCCGAACCCGAACCCGGACCCGAACCCGAACCCGAATCCGGACCCGAAGCCTGACCCCGACGACAAAGACGTCTTCCTCCAGTTTGAGGACTGCTCTGTGGACGTCGAGAAACCGGACGGCACCACCCTGCACTTTGATGCTACCGGTGTCAAACAAAGTCAGCAGCTGCCAAAGGGCGCAAAGGTGACCATCACGCTGGATGAAAAGGCCATCCCGGAGGGGATGAAGTTCTCCTGCTGGGTGTTTGATCCCCGCCCGGAAGACCTGATGGAGGACGGCACCACTGCCACCTTTACCATGCAGGAGGACATTGGCGTTCTGGCCAAGTTCTCCATGCTGGAAGAGGATGATCCCAGTGCCGACTTCGGCACCATCGCGGCGGCAACCGCTGTCGTGGGCGTCGTGGGTGCCACGGCCTACCTCGTGGGCACCGAGGTGGCCCTGAACCAGCTGCTGCCGGCAGGCACCTCCGTGCCGCAGGACCGCGCCCAGCTGGCCCTCCTGCTCTGGAACACTGCAGGCCGCCCGGAGCCTGCCGCACTGCCCGCCTTTGCGGACGTGACAGACCCCGACACGGCCAAAGCGGCCCAGTGGTGCATGGAAGCAGGCTTCTTCCAGCCTCGTGAGGACGGCAATTTCAAGCCCGGCAAGCACGTTTCCCGCTGGAAAGTGCTCCGCACCTATCAGCGAATCGTAAAATAACCTCTCAGGCACCGAGCGCAAGCGAGGATGACGGACAGGTTGAAGAAAGGCAGAGCCTCTGTGCACCACGCGCGGGGGCTCCGCCTTTTTCATGTGAAACAAACTTTTGCCTAAAAACAAGCTTGAATACAACAAACCACCCTGCAAGCAGCCCTGAATTGACAGCTGAATAGTGATTTTTTGCTTCAACCGACCGGCTTGATGCAGTTTTTAATTGCCCATGGGAAAAGCACGGAAAATTTGCTTGATAAGAAATAAACTTTTGTAATAAAATAAGAATGAAATTCTATTTGAAAAGGAACCGGAGGCAGTTCACGCAATGGGAGCTGTGCCGGGTCTTCTTTTTTCTGGGATAAAAACACCAACAACAGGAAAAAGGCGGAAACTATGGCAGAAAATTTGCAGGAATATTATAAGCGGATGGCGGAGGCCATTGACACCCAGCTGGAGCAGAAAGGGAAAGCCGCGCTGTTCTATCCCGTTGGAAGCGGCAGCGGGCGGATCGTCTGGGCGTGGATCAACGCTCACCCGGACGCGGCCGTGATCTGGGTGGTGCCCGGGGAGACCCGGCGCGGGATGCGGCTGGAAGAAGCCAAACGGATCGGCCAGGAGATCCCGTCGCGGGTGCAGCTGATCCACTGTGAGGACAATACACCGCAGCGCTGTCTGGAGCTGGCCAAGATCCGCCCGGCCTGCATCATCCTGGATGGCTCGCGGGAGTTTACGGCGTTTCCGTGTGGAGAGCGTGTCCGCTGGCTGCAGCGGTTCAGCCCGCAGGCGAAGCTGCTGGGCCTCATCGACACCGACCAGCCTGTCAGCTGCTGCCTGGCGGAAGCCATGTTTCAGGGGGCGGGCACGTTCTCCATTTCGCTGGCGGAAGCGCTGGCCCGGGGCCTTGTCACGCCGCCTGCCGCGGATACCGTGCTCCTCTGGCCCGCCGAGACGGCGCTGGAAGAATTCCGCATCCAGATGAAGCAGTGGAACGCCGCGGGCGTCCCGGGCGTGGGCGAAAAAGTTTTCACCAATCTTCGCCGCGCGGTGGAAAAATGCGGCCCTGCGCTGCCCCGGCTGCGGGAGGCTCTGCCCAAGGGCAAGCAGCTGGTCCTGTGTGAGGACGCCGCTGCCATGCGGCGGGTGACGGAAAATCTGGAAGCCCTCTTCGGCCCGGACACAGAAGCCACCATCCTGAAAGACGGCTGGGATCAGGAGACGGCCGTGCGGTTTGCGGCTTCCCCGGCGCGGGGCGCGCAGGTGCTGGTCACCGTCAGCACCCCCGGCGGGCTGGCGCGACTGGCCGGAATGGCGGGTGCCGTGCTGGTCCGCTCCACCGGGCTGGAACAGAACCACCGCCGGATGCTGGCCCGGGCACTGGCGCTCTGCGGGGACTCCGCCCCGCTGGTGGAGCTCAACGTCTCGTTTGCGGGTCTGCGCAATGCAGAGGATCTGGTGCAGGGGACGGAACAGGCCGGCGGCACCGGGTTCCCGCTGGAGGAGCCGTACCAGGCCTGCATCCGTCCGGCCCGCCAACTGCAGCGCCAACTGGACGCTCAGTGGGAGCAGGCCTTTGCAGCCGCCAAAGAGGCCGCCGCAAAAGGGGATATCAATGAGCTGCCCCGCGGCTTTACCACGGAAGCCGGCTTTGGGCTGGGCCGCTGGCTGGAGCTGCAGCGACAGATCCAGGCCGGGGAAAAACCCGGCCGCCTGACCGCCGAGCAGGCCGCCCGGCTGGAAAAGCTGGGCATCGCCTGGAAACAGCGGATGGAGCAGGCCTGGGAGCGGGGCTATGCCGCAGCCCGGGAGTACCGCGGAGAATACGGGAACCTGATGGTGCCGGTCCGCTACCGGGAGAAAAACGGCTTTGCCCTGGGCGAGTGGATCGTTTACAACCGTCAGCGGTTCCTCGGCAACAATCTGTCCACCGACCGTGTCGAGCGGCTGGAAGCACTGGGCATGGTGTGGGACACCGTGCAGGACATCTGGGAGCAGAGCTACTGCGCGGCTGTCCAGTATTGGCTCGACCACGGCACGCTGGAGGTGCCGGTCAAGTACACCACCCCGGAGGGCGTGGCCCTGGGCGTCTGGCTGGGCAGCCAGCGGGCCGCCTACAAAGCGGGCACCATCAAGCCGGTGCAGAAAGCCTGGCTGGAGGCGCTGGACGTGGACTGGACCAACCGCAACGACCGCAAGTGGCAGGCCGCTTATGATGCCGCCGCGCGGTATTATCAGGCCCATGGCGACCTGAACGTCCCCTCGGAGTACATCGACCCGGACGGCGTGCTGCTGGGCAAGTGGGTCAGCCGCCAGCGTTACGCCTGGCAGAACCCGGACCGCAGCAGCGCGCGCCTTACCCCGGAGCGCAAGGCCCTGCTGGACCAGCTGGGCATGGTGTGGCAGAAGCCGGATTCCTGGCAGCACCGCTATGAGCTGGCCGCTGCCTACAAGGCCGCCCACGGCAGCCTGGAGCTCCCGGCCCAGTACCGCACGGAAGAAGGGATCTGGCTGGGCAGCTGGCTCAGCCGCCAGAAGCAGCTGCTCCAGAATGGGGATAAGAGCCTGCGCGGTGAGCGGGTCAAAGCCCTGAAAGAGCTCTTCCGGGGCGAGCCGGAGCGCCGGAGCGGGGCTGTCCGCACCCGTGCCCGCTGCAGCGTGCGGGAGCGGAACTGGCTCAACAACTACCGCCATGCCAAGGCCTACGCCAAGCGCCGGGGAGATCTGCTGGTCCCTGCCAGCTATGTGGATGAAACGGGGTTCCGCCTTGGCGTCTGGATCTCCAACCTGCGGGCCGCCCGCAAGACGCGGCCTGACTCGTTCCAGGTCACGCCGGAGCATATTGCGATGCTGGACGAGATCGGGATGCAGTGGGACGCCCGGGAGGCCAAGTGGCAGTGCGCCCTCCGCCGGGCCGGGGAGTACCGCGCCGCCCACGGGGATCTGGCCGTCCCCGTCAATTATAAAACGGAGGATGGCTTCTGCCTGGGCGACTGGATCCGCCGGATGCGGGAAAGCTATGCAGCCCATGACGCCCGGCTGACCCCGGAGCGGGTGGAAAACCTCAGCGCCCTGGGCATGGTCTGGGCACCGGCAGAGGGCTGAAAACCAATTGCATTTTTGGCGGGCTTGTGCTATACTAACCCCGTCTGAATAGAAAACAGCAGGTGCCTTTTGCCGCTTTCGGGCGGCGGAAAGGGTAAAAGAGAAGCGGGTGGGATTCCCGCACGATCTCGTCACTGTGATAAGGGAGCTTTGCGGCGTTGGCGCGTTTTGCGCCGGTCACTGGGGGAACCTCCGGGAAGGCAGCCGCGGGCGCGGGCAGTTCTGCCCGTCCCTTTCAGCCAGGAAACCTGCCTGCTGTTGGTACGGGAGCAGATGCTCCAGATCACGAGGAATTGGTTGTACCGAAAAGCCCAGAAATAACAGGGGTCTTTTTGTTGTGCACTCCGCGCGGCAAAAGGGCCCTTTTTGTGTCCGGGCGTACCGCCTGTACCCTTTCTGTCAGAAGATCCGCACACAAGCAAAAACAGGAAAGGAACAAACAAGAACTATGCGTAAACTCAATTGGAAAAAGACCGTGGCAGTCTCCGCCGCTCTGGCGCTCTGCGTCGGCACCCTGGCAGGCTGCGGCAGCAGCGCTTCCAGCAGCACCGCCGCTTCCAGCGAGGCAGCATCCAGCACTGCCGCCAGCGAGGTGAGCAGCGAGGAGGCTGACGAAATGGCCGCAAAGAACGTGGCAGACCTGATCGACGCCATCTATGTGCAGGAGCGCAACGAGAACACCGATGAGCAGTGCAAGGCTGCCAAGGACGCCTGGGACGCTCTGACCGACGCCCAGAAAGAGCTGGTCGAGGGGGAAGAGGCTGATCCCGATTACTTTGGCCGTGACACCGGCGATGCTTCCAAGGATGACCCCCGCAATGAGGACAACATCGGCGACAACGAGTTGCTGGTGGTCAGCTTCGGCACCTCGTTCAACGACAGCCGCGTGAAAGACATCAAGGGCATCGAGGATGCTCTGCAGACCGCTTACCCCGATTGGTCTGTCCGCCGTGCATTCACCGCTCAGATTATTATTAACCATGTCCAGGCTCGTGACGGCGAGAAGATCGACAACATGCAGCAGGCCATGGACCGTGCCGTTGCCAACGGCGTCAAGAATCTGGTCGTCCAGCCCACTCACCTGATGCACGGCGCTGAGTACGACGAGATGATGGAGATGATCGACGACTACCGCGACAAGTTCGAGTCCGTCGCTGTGGCTGAGCCCCTGCTGGGTGAGGTCGGCGCTGACGCTACCGTGATCAACGAGGATAAGGAAGCGGTTGCCAAGGCTGTCACGGCCGAGGCTGTTGCCACTGCTGGTTACGACAGCGTAGAGGCTGCTGCCAAGGATGGCACTGCATTCGTCTTCATGGGCCACGGCACTTCTCACACCGCGAAAATCAGCTACAGCCAGATGCAGACCGTCATGCAGACCCTGGGCTATGACAATGTCTTCATCGGCACTGTTGAGGGCGAGCCTGAGTCCACCTCCTGCGAGAATGTCATCGAGGCTGTCAAGGCTGCCGGTTACACCAAGGTCGTGCTCCGCCCGCTGATGGTCGTTGCCGGCGACCACGCCAACAACGATATGGCCGGTGCGGACGAGGACTCCTGGCTGAGCCAGTTTGAGGCTTCCGGTGCATTCGACTCTGTCGATTGCCAGATCGCAGGCCTGGGCGGGGTTGCTGACGTCCAGCAGCTCTACATTGCCCACACCAAGGCTGCCATCGACTCCCTGAACGGCTAAAATAGACCCACGTTGCCCGGAAAGGGAGACCTTTTCGGGCAATTTTGTTTGTGTCCCCCTTTTCTGTTCCCCCAGTTGCGTGCTATACTATTCCAGTAATCTTGTTTTTGAGGTGTAATGCAATGAAATATACGCGTTTTGTTTCTCTGCTGGCGGTGTCCGCCCTGCTGGCTGCTTCTCTGGCTGGCTGCGGCAGCTCTGCTTCCAGCGTGGCTTCTTCCGCTTCCTCGGAGGCGGTGTCTTCCGTGGCGGAATCCGCTGTCTCCGAGGCCGCTTCCGAGAGTGCCGCTGCTTCTTCTGCACGGGCGCTGGAAGACGGCACCTATACGGCGGAGTTTGACACCGACAGCAGCATGTTCCATGTCAATGAGGCCAGAGACGGCAAGGGCACGCTGACCGTGGAAGACGGCCAGATGACCCTGCACATCAGCCTGCAGTCCAAGAAGATCGTCAACCTCTATGTCGGTATGGCGGCAGATGCCCCGGACCATGAGGCCGATTGGCTCCAGCCCACCACCGACACCGTGACCTACTCCGACGGAACCTCCGAGGAAGTCTACGGCTTTGACGTCCCGGTGGAAGCACTGGACACCGATTTCCAGCTGGCCATCCTGGGCACCAAGGGCAAGTGGTATGACCACACCGTCAGCGTCCGCAATGTCGAGGCACAGGCCGCGGAGGCTGCGGAGACTCCCGCGGACGGCAGCTACACCTGCGAGGTGACGCTGGAGGGCGGCTCCGGCCGTGCCACCGTGGACAGCCCCGCTGCCCTGACTGTGGCCGACGGCAAAATGACCGCCACCATCGTCTGGTCCAGCCCCAACTATGACTATATGATCGTGGACGGCGAGAAGTACCTGCCCACCAACACCGAGGGCAATTCCACGTTTGAGATCCCGGTCTCTGCCCTTGGCACGCCGCTCTCTGTTGTGGCGGATACCGTCGCCATGAGCACTCCCCATGAGATCGAGTACACCCTGACGTTCAGCGCCCCGAGCGAGAACTGATGCCATGAAGATCAACCGACGTCAATTCCTCAAAGCCCTCCCGGCGGCTGCCCTGGCCCTGACGGCCTGCGGCAGCGGGCAGCAGGAGGCCCCGGCCACCACGGATGCCCTTGTGCTGGACCACGCTTACCCGCTGGATTATGCCCGGCAATTCACGGCGGATGTTTATACCGACGGCTCCGTTCTGCTCACGATCGCGGAATCTGGGGACAAGTTCCTTGTCCGGCCCGAGGGAGCGGCGGAGCTTTCCGTCCTCCCGGAGGGAACCGTGGAGCTGCGCCAGCCGCTGGAAAATATTTACCTCGTGTCCAGCTCCATTATGGATTACTTCATCCACCTGGACGCGCTGGATTCCATCGCTCTTTCCGGCACCCGGGCCGATGGCTGGTATCTCGACGAGGCCAAAGCCGCCATGGAGGCGGGCGAGATCACCTATGCGGGCAAGTACAGTGCGCCGGACTACGAGTGCATCCTGGCTGCCCACTGCAGCCTTGCCATTGAAAATACCATGATCTACCACACCCCGGAGGTCAAGGAGCAGCTGGAACACTTCGGGGTGCCGGTGCTGGTGGAGCGCTCCAGTTATGAGAGCGGCCCCCTTGCCCGGATGGAGTGGATCAAGTTCATTGGGCTGCTGCTGGGCAGAGCCGAAGAGGCCGAGCGCGTTTTCAGCGAGAAGATCGCGCGGATCGAGCCCGTTTTGCAGCAGGAGTCCACGGGCAAGACGGTGGCGTTCTTCTCTGTCACGGGAAATAACCTCATCACCGTCCGCAAGGGCGGGGATTATGTGGCCCAGATGATCGGGATGGCCGGCGGCAGCTATGTCTTTGCCGACCTCACGGACAATGGCAACAGCCTTTCCACCATGAATCTCCCGCAGGAAACCTTCTACGCCCAGGCCAGAGACGCCGATGTGCTCATTTACAACAGCACCATCGAGGGCGTGGTGGATACCCGGGAGCAGCTGGTGAAAAAATGCGCCATGCTGGCCGATTTCAAAGCCGTCCAGTCCGGTGACTGCTGGTGCACTTCCAAGAGCTTTTTCCAGCAGAGCATGGCCCTGCCGGACCTCATTTTGGATATGAACCGTGTCTTCACCGAGGGCGACCCCGCCCCGGAGGAGCTGACCCTCTTACAGAAAATTTCCTGACGGTATGTGAAAAGGAGTACCCCATGACCACCCCCAAACGCCTCACACGGACCTACCTCGCCCTCACGGCGGGGCTTTTGGTGCTGTTTGGCATGAATCTGCTGTGGGGCAGCGTTTCGCTGACCCCGCGGGCCGTGCTGGCGGCCCTGCTGGGCAAAGGGCAGGACGCGCTCTCCATGGGCATCATCCTGCAGCTGCGGCTCCCCCGGGCGGTCATGGTGATCCTGCTGGGGGCGGCGCTCTCGGTAGCAGGCTACCTGCTCCAGACCTTTTTTGCCAACCCCATTGCGGGCCCGTTTGTCATGGGCATTTCCAGCGGTGCCAAGCTGGCCGTGGCCCTCACCATGGTGATGTTCCTCAATCAGGGGCGCTTCACCAGCTCGGCGGCGCTCATCATAGCCGCCTTTGCGGGTGCCATGGCGGCGATGGCCTTTGTGCTGGCTGTGGCCCGGCGGGTGCAGCGGATGAGCATTCTGGTCATCTGCGGCGTCATGATCGGCTATATCTGCTCTGCCATCACGGACATCGTGGTCACTTTTGCGCAGGACTCCAACATCGTCAACCTCCACAACTGGTCCATGGGCAGCTTTTCGGGCGTTACCTGGGGCAATGTGCAGGTGGCGGCCTGCGTGGTGCTGCCCGCGCTGGCAGCCTCGTTCTGCCTCTCCAAGCCCATGGCGGCTTACCAGCTGGGGGAAAGTTACGCCAAAAGCGTGGGCGTGGCGGTGCGGCCATTCAGCATGGCGCTGGTGCTTCTTTCCAGCCTGCTGGCGGCCTGCGTCACGGCCTTTGCCGGGCCGATCTCCTTTGTGGGCATCGCGGTGCCCCACCTCGTCAAGGGAGCACTGGGCAGCGCCAAACCCTTGCACGTCCTGCCGGGCTGCGCGCTGGGCGGGGCGGCGTTCTGCCTGCTCTGTGACCTCATCGCCCGCAGCCTGTTTGCCCCTACCGAGCTGTCCATCAGCTCGGTCACGGCCGTGTTCGGCGCACCGGTGGTCATCTGGCTGCTGATCCGCCGCCAGACGCAGGAGGGGGAACGATGAGTTATTACTGCGAGACAAGAGACCTGGCTGTGGGCTACACCAAAGCCCTGTTACAAAATATCGCGCTGGGGGTGGAGCGGGGCCAGATCCTGACCCTCGTAGGCCCCAACGGCGCGGGCAAATCCACTCTGCTCAAAACGCTGGCGGGCCAGCTGGCCCCGCAGGGCGGTGCGGTGCTGCTGGACGGCGCGGAGCTTTCCACGCTGTCCGGCAACGCCCGGGCCCGCAAAATGGCCCTGATGCTGCCCCACACCCGCCGCACGGAGCTCACCACCTGCTTCACGCTGGCGGCGGCGGGCCGCTACCCCTACACCGGGCGGCTGGGCGTCCTCTCGGCAGAGGACAGAGCGCAGGTGCGCGCCGCCCTCAGATTGGTGGGCGCGGAGGCCCTCGCCGACCGGGATTTCAACAAGATCAGCGATGGCCAGCGCCAGCGGGTGCTGCTGGCCCGGGCGATCTGTCAGCAGCCAGAGATCATTCTGCTGGATGAGCCTACGTCTTTTTTGGATATCAAGGGCAAAGTGGAACTGCTGGGCATCCTGAAACAGCTGGCCCGGGAGCAGAACATGGCCGTTCTGCTCAGTCTGCATGAGCTGGATCTCGCCCGCAAAATTTCGGACAAAGTGGTCTGCGTCTCGCCCGAGGCTGTTTCCGGTGTGCTGACGCCCGAAGAAGCGTTCACCAAAGAAAATATCTGCCGCATCTACCACCTGACGGCGGAGGAATACACGTTTCTCTATGGCCCGGACGCCGCGGTGCAGACGCCTGCCCCGCAGGCAGGGGCCCCCAAAAAGCCAGGACCCAAATTCGAGCACTATGTCCGCAGCGGGCAGAAACTGCTCCGCTGCGGTTATACCACCGGCACCTGTGCGGCACTGGGCGCGGCAGGAGCCGCCCGGCTCCTGCTGACCGGACGCACGCCGGAAACGGTCGCTCTCCGCACCCCAAAAGGCATTGTGGTGGAGGTGGCCCCGCTGGCCTGCCATCCAACGGAAGACGGTGCTGTCTGCGTGATTGAAAAGGACGGCGGTGACGATGCCGATGTGACCACCGGCCTGCCCGTTGCGGCGGAAGTGGTCCTGAAACCGGAACGCGCGGATGTGCAGATCTTCGGCGGGCCGGGGGTGGGCCTGGTGACAAAGCCGGGCCTTGACCAGCCGGTGGGCGAAGCCGCCATCAATCATGTCCCCCGGGAAATGATCGCGGAGGCCCTGCAAAAAGAAGCCGAATCCGCCGGTTATGCGGGCGGCTTTGCCGTGACGGTTTCCATTGAGGGCGGTGCCGAGGTGGCCAAGCGGACGTTCAACCCCCATATCGGGGTGGAGGGCGGCCTCAGCGTGCTGGGCACCAGCGGCATCGTGGAACCCATGAGTGAGCAGGCCCTGCTGGACACCATCCAGCTGGAAATGAATCAGGCTCGCCTCCGCCCCCACCCGGGTACGCCCCAGCGGCTGATCTTGGCCCCGGGCAACTATGGGCTGGATTACCTCCACGGCACCCTGCCCCGGCTGGAAAAGATCCCGGTGGTCAAGTGCTCCAACTTCATTGGTGACACGCTGGATATGGCGGCCGCCGCCGGGTTTGAGGAAGTGCTGCTCATCGGCCATGTGGGCAAGCTGTGCAAGCTGGCGGGCGGCATCATGAACACCCACTCCCACACGGCGGACTGCCGCACCGAGCTCTTCTGCACCTACGCCGCCCTCAGCGGGGCGGGGCAGGAGGTCTGCGCGGCCCTCCTCCACGCGGCCACCACGGACGCCTGCATTGAGATCCTGGACAAAGCAGGCCTCCGGGCCCCGGTGCTGGCCGGGCTGGTGGATGCCATCCAGACCCACCTCGACCGCCGCGCGGCCGGGGCGTTCCGTGTGGGAGCCATCCTCTTTTCCAACCAGCATGGCCCGCTGGGCCAGACCCAGACTGCAAAGGAGCTGCTGCAAGCATGGACAATGTGAAAAAAGGCACCCTCCACGGTGTCAGCGTTGGCTTCTGGCAAATAGCGCAATGGTTTGCAACTGCGGTCTGCCGGACGAGGCCGTTTTCCCAGCACTGACGGATTATGACCCGGCACAGGATGCCGGATATTTTGCAACCATTCTGGTAAAGGAGTAACGCCATGGTTCATTTTGTGGGGGCGGGCCCCGGCGCGCCCGATCTGATCACCCAGCGGGGCGCGGCCCTGCTGCAGGGGGCCGACTGCATCATCTACGCGGGCAGTCTGGTCAACCCGGCCCTGTTGGGGCTGGCAAAGCCCGGCTGTGCCATCTACAACAGCGCCGAGATGACACTGGAACAGGTGCTGGACACCATGCGCCGGATGGAAGCGGCGGGCAAGACCACCGTCCGCCTTCACACCGGCGACCCCTGCCTTTACGGGGCCATCCGGGAGCAGATGGATGCACTGGACACCGACGGCATCCCCTACGATGATACCCCCGGTGTCTCCAGCTTCTGCGGCGCGGCGGCGGCCCTCTGTGCGGAGTACACCCTGCCCACTGTCAGCCAGACCGTCATCATCACCCGGATGGAGGGCCGCACCCCGGTGCCGGAAAAAGAAAAGCTGCAATCCCTCGCCGCCCACGGGGCCACCATGGTCATCTTCCTGTCCATCGGCCTGGTGGCAAAGGTACAGGAGGCTCTGCTGGCCGGCGGGGCCTACACGGCCGATACCCCGGCGGCGGTGGTCTATAAGGCCACCTGGCCGGAGCAGAGGGTGGTGCGGTGCACCGTGGGTTCTCTGGCCGAGAGCACCAAGGCGGCGGGCATCACCAAAACGGCCCTCATCGTGGTAGGGGATTTCCTGGGCACCCGGTACGAGCGCAGCAAGCTCTACGACCCCGCCTTTGCCACCGAGTACCGCCCCGCCACGGAGCCAAAGCAATGAGCCGCGCCTATCTGGCCTTTACGGAAAAAGGCATGGCTCTGGCCCACCGGCTGGCCCGGGCACTGCCCGGCAGCGTTTCCCGCTGCGGCGCGGGCGGCGTCCGGCTGGCGGAGTGGACTAGTACGCAGTTTGCACAAGCGGACGCCCTGATTTTTGTGGGGGCTGTTGGCATCGCCGTGCGGGCCATTGCGCCCCACTGCAAGAGCAAAGCCACCGACCCTGCCGTTGTCGTGCTGGACGAGTGCGGCCGGTTTGCCGTGCCGCTGCTCTCCGGCCACCTGGGCGGGGCCAACGCGCTGGCCCGGGCACTGGCGGAAGCCTGCGGGGCCATCCCGGTCATCACGACGGCCACCGATGCCAATGGCGTGTTCGCCGTGGATGAGTGGGCCAAAGCCCAGGGCTGCGCCGTGCTGGAGCCGGAGCGGATCAAGCTGGTCAGCGGGGCGCTGCTGGCCGGGCACACTGTCCGGCTGGCATCGGACTGGCCCGTGCAGGGCACCCCGCCCGCCGGGGTGGCGTTGGCTGGGGCAGGAGAAACGGCGGATTTTGCCCTGACCCTTACCCCGGGAAAAACAGCCCCGGAAGCGCTGCATCTGGTGCCCCGCGTCGGGGTGCTGGGCGTGGGCTGCAAGCGGGGGACCACAGCTGACCAGCTGGAAGCGGCCTTTGCGGCTTTTTGCGCCGCCCATGGCCTTGCCCCGGCGGGCATCCGCAGTGCGGCCAGCATTGATTTAAAACAGGACGAGCCCGGCTTGGCGGCATTCTGTGCCGCCCACGGCTGGCCCATCACTTTTTATACGGCCCGGCAGCTGCAGGCCGTGGAGGGCCATTTTACCCCCTCGGCCTTTGTCCGCAGCGTGACCGGGGTGGACAATGTCTGTGAGCGGGCCGCCGTCTGTGCGGCGGACGGGCCGCTGCAGGTGCCCAAACAGGCGGGCGGCGGCGTCACTCTGGCGCTGGCCGCAAAACCATTTGCCCCGGATTGGAGTTGGAAGGATGCAGAACCATAACATTGTTTTCGTCGTGGGCCTTGGCCCGGGCGGCGCGCGGTTTTTGACCGCGCAGGCGCAGAGCGCCTTGCAGCAGGCCGAGGTGCTGTGCGGCTATACGGTCTATCTGGACCTTGTGCGCCCCCTTTTCCCGGAAAAAGAAACCTATTCCACCGGCATGACCAAAGAGCTCGACCGCTGCCGCTGGGCGCTGGAAACGGCGCGGGCAGGGCGGGCTGTGGCGCTGGTCTGCTCCGGCGATGCCGGCGTGTACGGCATGGCCAGCCCGCTGCTGGAGCTGGCGCAGGGCTACCCGGATGTCACCGTGGAGGTGGTGCCCGGGCTGACGGCGGCCCTCTCCGGCGGAGCCGTGCTGGGAGCCCCGCTGGCCCACGATTTCTGCGTCATCTCTCTTTCGGACCGGCTCACCTCGTGGGAAGTCATCGAGACGCGGCTGGCCTGTGCCGCCAGGGGCGATTTTGCGCTGGCACTCTATAACCCCTCTTCCAAGGGCCGCCCGGATTACCTGCAAAAAGCGGTCCGCATTTTACGGGCCAACGGGAAAACGCCGGAGACGGTCTGCGGCATCGTCCGCAACATTGGCCGGGAGGGGCAGGAAAAACGTGTTCTGACGCTGGCCGAGCTGGAAAAGACGCAGGTGGATATGTTCACCACCGTCTTCATCGGCAACGCCGCCACCCGTGAGCTGGCTGGCCGGATGGTCACGCCCCGGGGGTACAAGCGATGAGAGCGGTCGTGTTCAGCGGTACCACCGAGGGCCGCGCGTTCTCCAAACAGCTGGGGGCCCTTGGGGCGGATGTCCTCGTCAGCGTGGCGACGGACCTCGGGGCGGAGGAGCAGGGAAGTGCTCCCGGTGTCACCGTCCGGGCCGGACGGCTGGAACCGGAGGAGATGACGGCTCTTTTGCAGGGGGCAGACCTCTGTATCGACGCTACCCACCCCTACGCCGTGGAGGCTACCAAAAATATCCGAGCGGCGGCGGCCCGGGCGGGGGTGGAATACCACCGCCTGCTCCGGGCCCCCAGCCCGCTGCCGGAGGGAGCACTGGTGTTTGCCGGTGCGGCGGAGGCCGCCCGGGAGCTGGCCCGGACGGAGGGCAATGTCCTCCTCACCACCGGGGCCAAAGAGCTGGGAGCCTTTGCCCCCATCGCACCGGAGCGGTGCTACCCCCGGGTGCTGCCCACCCAGGAGGGGATTGCGGCCTGTGAGGCGGCGGGCGTCCCCCACCGCAACATCATTGCGATGCAGGGGCCGTTCTCCCGGGCGCTGAACGAAGCACTGATCCAGCAGTTTGAAATTCGCTGGCTCGTCACCAAGGATGGCGGCGCGGCAGGCGGCTTTGCCGAGAAAGTGCAGGCCGCGCAAAGCACCGGGGCCCAGCTCGTGGTGCTCCGCCGCCCGCCGGAACAGGGCCAGACCGCACAGGAGATTCTGAACCTCTGCAAGGAGAAAATGCTATGAAGATCACATTGATCGGGATGGGCAGCGGCTGCCCGGAGAGCCTGACCGTGCAGGGCTATGCGGCCCTGCGGGAAGCGGACCTGATTTTAGGGGCCCGTCGGCTGCTGTCGGCCCTGCCTGCTGGCTGCACGGAGAACCGTGCCGCCGCCTACCTGCCGGATGAAATATTGGAGCTGCTCCACGCCTCCGGGTGTGAGAACGCCGCGCTCCTGTACAGCGGCGACACCGGGTTTTACTCCGGGGCTTCGGCACTGGTGGAGCGTCTGCAGGCACAGGGATATCAGCCTGTGGTGCTGCCCGGCCTTTCCAGCGTGCAGATGCTCTCTGCCGCACTGGGCCGCCCCTGGCAGGACTGGAAGCTCGTCTCGGCCCATGGCCGCGCCTGCGACCCGGTGGCCGAGTGCATGGAGGGCAAGCCTACGTTCTTTTTGACGGGCGGCAGCGAGAGCCCCGCCACCCTTTGTGCCCAGCTGGCGGCAGAGGGCTTTGGAAAGCTGGCCGCCGCCGTGGGCGAGAACCTGGGGACCCCGGAGCAGAAAGTTTATACCGGCACGGTGGGCCAGCTGGCCGCCAGCCATTTCGAGAGCCTGAGCGTGCTGCTGGTGGAGGCGGCCCAGGTGCCGTCCCGCCGTACCCAGGGCCTGCCGGACGAAGCCTTTGCGCGGGGCAAAGTGCCTATGACCAAACAGGAAGTCCGTGCCGCCGTGCTGGCAAAGCTGGGCGTCCAGCCCGGGGAGCTGCTCTGGGATGTGGGCGCCGGTACCGGCAGCGTCAGCGTGGAGCTGGCCTTGGCCGCCCCCCGGGGCCGGGTGTATGCCGTGGAGTGTGACCCGGAGGCCTGTGCCCTCATCCGCCAGAACAAAGAAAAATTCGCGGTCCGCAACCTGACGTTGGTGGAGGGCACCGCCCCCGCCGCGCTGGAAAACCTGCCCGCTCCGGATGCCGTTTTCATCGGCGGCACCAAGGGGAATCTGGCAGCGGTGGTGGAGGCTGCGCTGGCCCGCAACCCGGCGGCCCGCATCTGCATTTCAGCCATTGCGCTGGAAACGCTCTCTGCTGCGGTGGCGGCCCTCACGGCCCACGGCCTGCAGGCGGAGGTCTGCCAGATCTCTGTCAGCCGCGCCAAAGCAGCGGGCAAACTCCACCTGCTCATGGCCAATAACCCCATTTTCCTCATCACCCGGGCCGACGAAGCGGAGAAAAGCGTATGATCCAGTTCCTGCTGGCCGCGCCGAACTCCGGCAGCGGCAAGACCACCCTCGCCTGCGCCCTGCTGGCAGCTTTGAAAAACAGGGGGTACGCCCCCTGTGCGTTCAAGTGCGGGCCGGACTACATCGACCCCATGTTCCACCGGGCGGTGCTGGGGGTGGAGAGCCACAATTTGGATTTATTCTTTTCCTCCCCGGAGACGGCGCGCGGCCTCTACGCCAGCGGCGCGGCGGGCCACGGTGCCGCCGTCTGTGAGGGAGCCATGGGCTTTTACGATGGCCTGAGCGGTACCAGCACCACGGCCAGCGCCTGGCAGGTGGCGGATACATTGAATCTGCCCGTGCTGCTGGTGGTGCGGCCCAAGGGGGCCAGCCTGACCTTGGCGGCCCAGATCAAAGGCCTGCAGAGCTTCCGCACTCCCAGCCATTTAGCGGGCATTTTGCTCAATGACTGCAAGCCCGGTTTGTACAAGATGCTGGCCCCCATGCTGGAAGCGGAGACCGGCCTGCCGGTAGCGGGCTTCCTGCCCCCGGTGCCGGAGGCCGCCATCGGGAGCCGCCATCTGGGCCTTTACACGGCCGGGGAAGTAGCGGACTTACAGCAGAAGATCGCCCTGCTGGCACAGGCTGCCGGAGAAAATATCCATTGGGAAAAACTGCTTTCCCTCTGTGAGCAGCCTGCCCCGGCAGCAGCGCAGATCAAACAGGAACACAAAAAACAGTGTGTCAAAATCGCGGTGGCGCGGGATGAGGCATTCTGCTTTGCCTACGCCGAAACGCTGGAGGCCCTTACCGCCGCCGGGGCAGAGCCTGTCCCGTTCAGCCCGGTGCGGGACCCGGCCCTGCCGGAGGGAGCCGACGGGCTGTACCTGCCCGGCGGCTACCCGGAGCTCCACGCCCAGGCCCTGAGCGAGAACGCCTCCATGCGGCAGAGCATCCGGGGGGCTGTCGCGGCAGGCCTGCCCACCGTGGCCGAGTGCGGAGGCTTCCTCTACCTCGGCCAGACGCTGGAAGACGCGGAGGGGGGCATCTGGCCCATGGCGGGCGTCCTGCCCGGGCAGGGAGTCAAGGTCGGGCGGCTGGTCCGCTTTGGCTACGCCACCCTTACGGCGCGGGCGGACAGCCTGCTCTTCCGGGCCGGGGAACAGTTCCCCGTGCACGAGTTCCACCACTGGGATTCCACGGAAAATGGCACGGCCCTTACCGCCGCCAAGGCCAATGGCAGGCAGTGGGCCTGCGGCTTTGCAAACGAGCATTTCTATGCGGGGTTCCCGCATTTGTACTGGGCGGGTACGCCCCTGCCGGAGCGGTTCGTGGCCGCGGCAGAATCTTACCAGAACAAACGAGGCAGTTTATGACAGAAGCAACACTCAAAACCCTGTTGGAGGGAATCACCCCGCCGGACGAGGCCGCCCGCGCGGCGGCTCATGCCCACTGGGCCAGCCTGGCAAAGCCGCTGGGCGGGCTGGGAGCGCTGGAAACCACGCTGGAATCCGCCGCCGCCCTCACCGGGAGCGCGGCGCTGGATCTCTCCAAGCGTGCCGTCCTCGTCCTCTGCGCGGACAACGGCGTGGTGGCGCGGGGCGTCAGCCAGACGGACCAGAGCGTGACCCGCACCGTGGCGGAGAATCTTGCCGCCCGGCGCACCAGTGTCTGCCAGATGGCCCGCACCGCCCGGTGCGAGGTGGTGCCAGTGGATATGGGCATGGCCGGGGAGCCGGTGCCCGGCGTGCGGAACTGCCGCGTTGCCTCCGGCACCACCGATTTTACCCAGGGCCCGGCCATGCGCCGGGAGCAGGCCGTGGAGGCTGTTGCCAAGGGCATCGCACTGGTGCGGGAGCAGAAAGCGCAGGGCGTCACCCTGCTGGCCACGGGCGAGATGGGCATTGGCAACACCACCACCTCCAGCGCGGTGGCGGCAGTGCTGCTGGGCCAGCCTGTGGAGCGCATGACCGGCCGGGGCGCGGGCCTCTCGGATGAGGGCCTTGCCCGGAAGATCAATGCCATTCAAAGGGGCATTGCGGTCAATCAGCCCGACCCGGACGACGCGCTGGATGTCCTCGCCAAGCTTGGCGGGTTTGACATCGCGGGTCTCTGCGGCGTCTTTCTGGGCGGCGCGCTGGAGGGCGTGCCCGTGCTGATGGATGGCTTCATCAGCGGGGTGGCGGCCCTCTGCGCCGTCCGGCTCTGCCCGGAAGCGGCCAAGGCCGTGTTCGCCAGCCACTGCTCCTCCGAGCCCGCCGCCCGTCTCGTGCTGGAAGCGCTGGGCAAAGCCCCGCTCATCACCGCCGGACTCCATCTGGGCGAGGGCACCGGGGCCGTGGCCGCTATCCCGCTATGGGATATGGCACTGGCCGTTTATCGGAACTGCTATTCGTTCGCAGACGGCGGGCTGACCCCTTACACGCCTCAAGGAGGTGCCGGATGCTGACACTGGTGCTGGGCGGCGCGGCCAGCGGCAAAAGCGAGTATGCTGAGAGTCTGGTGCTGAAAACGGCCCTGCCGCGCTATTATCTGGCCACCATGCAGGTGTGGGACGCCGAGTGCGCCGCCCGGGTGGCAAAGCACCGGAAAATGCGGGCCCGAAAGCAGTTTACCACGGTGGAGTGCCCGCTCCATCTCGAACAGGTGCAGCTCCCCGCCCGGGGCACTGCCCTGCTGGAAGACCTGGGCAACCTGACCGCTAACGAGCTCTACAGCCCCGGCGGGGCAGGGAAGCACGCGGCCCGGGCTGTGCTGGCCGGGGTGGAGGCGGTGGCCTCCCAGTGCGAAAACCTCGTCCTCGTCTCCAACGAAGTCTTCAGCGGCGGGGCCGACTATGCAGGCGATACCGACCAGTATCTGCTGGCCCTCGCGCGGGTCAACAACGCCCTTGCCGCCCGGGCGGACAATGTCTGCCGGGTGGTCTGCGGCATCCCGGTCTATTACAAAGGAGGGACCCCGGAATGATCGTGCTCCAAACCATGGCCGTGGCGTTTGCCATGTTCTCGGCCCTGCCGGTGCCGCAATTTACCTGGAACTCCCAAAACATGCGGTACGCCCTCTGTGCGTTCCCTCTCATCGGGGGGGTCATCGGGGCGCTGTGGAGCCTCTGCGGGGCGCTGCCGCTGCCCGATATGATCCGGGCCGGCGGCTTCTGCCTCATTCCGGTGCTGGTCACCGGCGGCATCCATCTGGACGGTTATGCCGACACTTCGGACGCCCTTTCCAGCTATGGCGACCGGGAAAAGAAGCTGGAAATTTTAAAAGACCCCCACTGCGGGGCCTTTGCCGTCATCCGGCTCTGCACCTACTTCCTCGCGTATTTCTGCGTTGCGTTCTGCATCCGCTTCTCCCCCCGGGTGGGGTTGTGCTGGACGCTGGCGCTGGTGCTGGAGCGCGGCCTCTCGGGGCTGGCGGTGGCGGCGTTCCCCATGGCCAAAAACACCGGTCTGGCCCACACCTTTGCCACGGCGGCAGACCGGGAAAGCGTTCAAAAAATCCTGATCGTTCTGTCCGTCCTGCTGGCTGCGGCGCTCATTGCGCTGGGCGGCGGGGCACTGGTGGCGGCGGCTCTGCTGGTGCTGTGGCGGTACCACCATGTGGCCGTCAAGGAGTTTGGCGGCATCACGGGGGATCTGGCCGGGTGGTTTTTGCAAAAAGCCGAATTCTGGATGCTGGCGGCGCTGTCAGCCAGCCAGTGGGGAGGCATTTTATAACATGATGTTCATTACCGGGCCGCTCTACAGCGGCAAGCGCACCTTTGCGCGGCAGTTTGCGGGCAGCTGCATCACCGATGTGCAGGACAAAGCCGCCGATGCTGCCGATCTGACCCAGCTGGCGGAAGAGCTGGCCCAATACGATATCGTCATTGCTACCGAGGTGGGCGGCGGCGTGGTCCCGGTGGATGCCGGGCAGCGTGCCGCCCGGGAAGCCGCCGGGCGGCTGGCCTGCCTGCTGGCGGCCCGCGCCGACTGCGTGGTGCAGATGTTCTGCGGCATCCCCACGGTGCTGAAAGGAGAATTGCTGAAAAAATGCTGATCTATTTACTGCGTCACGGTCTGACGGAATACAACGCCCAGAAGCGCTATCAGGGCCAGCGGGATATCCCGCTCTCGCCCGAGGGAGCCGCCCAGCTCCGCAAAGCGGATTTTGACCCCGATGTGGTCTATGTCACCCCGCTGCAGCGCACCTCCCAGACGGCGAAGATCGTCTTCCCCCACGCAAAACTCGTGGTGGTGGACGGCCTCAAGGAGATGTGCTTTGGCAGCTTTGAGGGCCGCAATTTCATTGAGATGGAGCATGACCCGGATTATCAGGCCTGGGTGCAGGCCAACTGTGAGAGCTCCTGCCCGGACGGCGAACGGAAAGAAGACTTTTCCAACCGCATCTGTGCCGCATTCTCCAAGCTGGTGGATGAGGCATTGGCAGAGGGAAAAGACCGGCTGGTCATTCTGGCCCATGGCGGTACCCAGATGGCGGCCATGGAGCGGTATGGGGTGCCTCATCAGGATTATTACAGGTGGTGCGGCCCCAATGCGGGCGGTTATGTGCTGGACGCCAAAGATTGGACGCAAAAGCATATCCTCACGGTAATCAAGACGGTGCAATATACAAAGAGTGCTGCAGAGGAGAACCCATGATGACGGTTTGGGTCGTGCTGGGCGGCTTTGTGCTGGACGCCCTCTTTGGAGACCCGGCCTGGCTGCCCCACCCGGTGGTGTACATGGGCAAGGCCATCTCCAAGCTTGAAAAATTCCTGCGCCCCCGTCTGCCCAAAACGCCTCAGGGAGAGCTGCTGGGCGGTGCCATCGTGGCGTTCTGCCTGCCGGTGGGCACCTTTTTGCTCACAGGGCTCGTCTGCTGGGGGGCCGCCCGGCTCCACCCGCTGCTGGGGCTGGCCGTCCAGATGTTCTGGTGCGGGCAGGCGCTGGCCGCCCGGGGCCTGGTGCAGGAGAGCACCAATGTTTATAAAGAGCTCAAAAAAACCGACCTGCCCGGGGCCCGCAAAGCGGTCAGCCGGATCGTGGGCCGGGACACTGCGGAGCTCACTGCCGAGGGCGTGACGAAAGCCGCTGTGGAGACGGTGGCCGAAAACGCCAGCGACGGTGTCATTGCGCCGCTGCTTTATATGCTGATCGGCGGGGCCCCGCTGGCCCTCACTTACAAGGCCATCAACACGATGGACAGTATGCTGGGCTACAAAAACGAAAAATACCTCTACTTTGGCCGTGTGCCCGCCAAGCTGGACGATGTGGCAAACTACATCCCCAGCCGCCTGGCAGGCCTGCTCTGGGTGGCTGCCGCAGCCTTTACGCACAATGACGCAAAAGGAGCGTGGAAGATCTGGCGCCGCGACCGCCGCCGCCACGCCAGCCCCAACAGCGCCCAGACCGAGAGCGCCTGTGCCGGGGCGCTGGGCGTCCAGCTGGCAGGCCCGGCCTACTATTTCGGCCAGTATTACCCCAAACTCACCATCGGCGACGCGCTGCGCCCCATCGAGCCGGAGGATATCCTGCGTGCCAACCAGATGATGTACGTGGCCAGCAGCTTCGCACTGGCGTGGGGATGCGCCTTTCGCGCGCTTTTCTGAAGGAGGCTTTTATGCAGACTTTGACCCATGGCGGTGACTGGATGGGCTACCGCGAACAATTTGGGCGCGACGCGCTGGATTTTTCGGCCAATGTCAGCCCGCTGGGCCTGCCCAAAGGGGTGGCCGATGCCATCACGGCGGCCCTGCCGCAGGCGGACCGCTACCCGGACCCGCTCTGCCGCACCCTGCGCGCGGCACTGAGCGAGGCGGAGGGCCTGCCCGCCGAGCAGATCCTCTGCGGCAACGGCGCGGCGGACCTCATCTTCCGGCTGGCGCTGGCCGTAAAACCCCGCCGGGCGCTGGTGACGGCCCCCACCTTTGCGGAGTACGCCACGGCACTCGAAACTGTGGGCTGCACGGTGGAGCGCTTTGCACTGAACGAAGCCAATGATTTCGCGGTGACAGAGGAGTTTCTGGACGCCATCGTCCCGGGGGTGGAGATCGTCTTCCTCTGCCAGCCCAACAACCCCACCGGCCAGCTGGCCAGCCCGGCCCTTGTCCGCCGGGCAGCGGAGCGGTGCGCGGCGTGCGGGGCTGTTCTGGCTGTGGACGAGTGCTTTCTGGATTTCCTGCCGGATGGCGACCGCTGGACGGCAAAACCCCTGCTGCACGAGGATCAGAACCTCATCATTTTCAAGGCCTTTACCAAGCTCTACGGCATGGCAGGCGTCCGGCTGGGCTACTGCCTCAGTGCGGAGGCTGCTCTGCTGGAAAAAATGCGGAACGCGGGCCAGCCCTGGGCGGTGTCCAGCCTGGCTCAGGCCGCCGGTGTGGCGGCCCTGAAAGAAACGGCGTACGTTGCGCGGGTGCGGGCCCTCATTGCAGCGCAGAAGCCGAAACTCACGGCAGGCCTGCGGGCGCTGGGCCTGCGGGTGATCGAGGGCAGGGCCAATTATTTATTGCTGCAAGGGCCGGAGACTCTCGGCGGGCAGCTGCGGCAAAAGGGGGTTGTCCTGCGCGGCTGCGCCAATTATCCGGGGCTGGACGCCAGCTGGTACCGCACTGCCGTGCGCACGGGGCCGGAAAATGAACAATTGCTGAAAACACTGCAGGAGGTGTTGGGATGAGCCGGGCAAAATGCATTATGGTGCAGGGCACCATGAGCGGCGCGGGCAAAAGCCTGCTCTGCGCGGCGCTCTGCCGCGTTTTTGCGCAGGATGGGTACAGGGTGGCCCCGTTCAAGAGCCAGAACATGGCCCTGAACAGCTTTGTCACCCGCGATGGGCTGGAAATGGGCCGCGCTCAGGTGGTGCAGGCCCAGGCGGCGGGCATCGAGCCGGACGTCCGGATGAACCCCATTCTGCTCAAGCCCAGCAGCGATGTAGGCAGCCAGGTCATCGTCAACGGTGAGGTGCGGGGCCAGATGAAAGCGGCGGACTACTTCCGCCACAAAAAACAGCTCATCCCCGATATTTTAGCTGCCTACAACAGCCTGGCAGAGGATGTGGACATCATCGTCATCGAGGGCGCCGGCAGCCCGGCGGAGATCAACCTCAAGGCGGACGACATCGTCAACATGGGGCTGGCCAAACTGGTGGATGCCCCCGTCCTGCTGGCGGGCGATATTGACCGGGGCGGCGTGTTCGCCCAGCTTTACGGCACTGTGGAGCTGCTGGAGCCGGAGGAGCGGGCCCGCGTTCAGGGACTCATCATCAACAAATTCCGGGGGGATGTGGAAATTCTGCGCCCGGGCCTGACCATGCTGGAAGAAAAAACGCGCCTGCCCGTGCTGGGCGTGGTGCCCTACCTGAACGTGGACATTGAGGACGAGGATTCCCTCTCCCAGCGGCTGGACGTGAAAAATGTCGTCAAACCGCTGGATGTGGCCATCATCCGGCTGCCCCGCCTCTCCAACTTTACAGATTTCATCTCGCTGGAGCAGCACCCGCTGCTGGGCGTGCGGTATGTGGAGAGCACCCGCGGCCTCGGCGCGCCGGACTGCATCATTCTGCCCGGCACCAAGAACACGGTGGACGACCTGCTCTGGCTCCGTCAGTCCGGGCTGGAAGCGGCCATTTTAAAGCTGGCCGAGCGCGGCACACCCATTTTGGGCGTCTGCGGCGGCTACCAGATGCTGGGCCAGCAGCTGGACGACCCCACCGGCAGCGAGAGCGGCCGGGTGCAGTCCCTGCGGGGGCTGGGCCTGCTGCCCACCCGGACGGTCTTCTCGGAGCAGAAGCGCCGCACCCAGGTCACGGCCACGGTCACGGCAGAGCCCTTTGCCGGGGCAAAGCTGACGGGGTATGAGATCCACACCGGCCGGACCGTGGTGGAGGGCACGCCCTTTGATACCCTTGCGGACGGCCAGCCCGAGGGCTGTGTCAACGGCAGTGTGTTTGGCACCTACCTCCACGGCCTCTTTGATACCGGCGAATTGACCGAAAAACTGACCGTGTTTTTGTGCAAACAGAAGGGCATCGCCCCGGAAGCCGCTGCCCTTGTGCCCATGGAGCAGTACCGCCAGCAGCAGTTTGATCTGCTGGCCGACGGCGTGCGGGGCGCGCTGGACATGGCCGCGGTTTACCGGGCCATGGGAATGGAGCGCTGAGATGGAACAGGGACTTTTGCACCTCTATTACGGGGACGGAAAAGGAAAGACCACCGCCGCCATGGGCCTGGCCCTGCGGGCACTGGGCAGCGGCAAACGGGTGGTCATCGTCCAGTTTTTGAAAGGCGGAAACAGCGGGGAGATCCCGCTGCTGGCAAAGCTGGGGGCCGAAATTTACCGGGGCAAGGCGGGGCAGAAATTCGTCTTCCAGATGAATGAAGCCGAAAAAGCTGCCACCCGGGAATTACAGAACCGGAACCTGCGGAACGCCATGGCCCGGCCTGCCGATCTGCTGGTCCTGGACGAGGCCGGTTCGGCCTGGGAGCTGGACATGGTGGACAAGGCACTGCTCCAAAAGGCGGTGCGGGAGCGCCCTGCCGCGCGGGAGTGCGTGCTGACGGCCCACCAGCCGCCCCAGTGGATGCTGGACGAGGCCGACTATGTGACGGAAATGAAATGCCACCGCCACCCCTACCAGAAAGGGGTCCCGGCGCGAAAGGGGATAGAATATTGATGCCGCAGCACCATCTGCCCGCTGACATTGAGCGGACGAGCCTGAAAATGATTGCCGCGGAGCTGGCCGAACTGGGCCTGACCCCGCCTCCGGAGACGGAAGCCGTTGTCCGGCGGGTCATCCACACCACGGCGGATTTTGACTACGCCAAAAACCTGCGCTTTACGCCCGGGGCCGTGCAAAAGGCCGTGGAGGCCTTGCACAAAGGGGCGTTCATCGTCACCGACACCAACATGGCGCTGGCGGGCATTACCAAGCCCGGTCTTGCCAAGCTGGGCGGGCAGGCAGCCTGCTATATGGCGGACCCTGAAGTGGCCGCGCGGGCCAAGGCGGAGGGCACCACCCGGGCTGTGGCGGCGATGCACAAAGCAGCCGCCGAGCACCCGGGGGCTATCCTGGCCGTCGGCAATGCACCCACAGCCCTGCTCACCATTGCGGAGCAGATTGAGGCGGGCCTGCGCCCGGCGCTGGTCATCGGTGTCCCGGTAGGGTTTGTGAATGTGGTGGAGAGCAAGGAGCGGCTGTTTGTCACCTGCGAGGCCCACGGCGTGCCTGCCATTGTGGCAATGGGCCGCAAGGGCGGCAGCAATGTGGCCGCCGCCATCTGCAACGCCCTCATTTATTCTGCCGCGGAGATGCTGGACCCCACGGCCCGGGGCTGGAACGGTTGAAAATTTTTAGAATCGCAAAAGACAAAAATTGCCCGGAGACACTGCAAATCACAGCGTTCTCCGGGCATTTCTTATACCGTCGCCAGCACGGCGAGGATGCTCTGCCACCGGGGGTTCTGCACAGGCTGTGCAGAAGCGCGGCGGGCAGCAGCCGGAGCGGCGGGGGCCATGGGCTGGGGCATCCGGTCCACCGGGCAGGCAAAGGGCGAAGCAAGGTCGGCCTGCCACTGAGCGGCCAGCTGGACGGCCTCCGGGCAGGATTGGAGGGTGCGCCGCTCCGTCCCGGCCAGGAAATCGCCCAGCCAGCAGAGGACGGCGGCCATGGGCAGCTGGGCGGCGGCATCGGTGCTCCAGTAGCACCAGTGCGCGCCCCGGCCTACAAAGCTGTCCACCGTGATGAGCGCCCCCTCCCGCGCGTTGCGGGGCAGGGCGGCGGTGTGGTCGCCGGAGCAGCGGCGCAGCTCGTGCAGGACGCGCTCGGCCCGGCCTGCATCAAGGGCATCGTCCCGGATGTAGGCGGCAAAGTCGTCCGCACTCAGCAGTTCCTCCGCCTTGGCAGGGAAGCGGCCCGTCATCTCGCCGGAAGCGTTGTGGCAGAGCTGCCAGCCCTTGCGGAACAACTGGAAGTTGAGGTTGCGCCGCCCCATGGTGGAGTAAAACAACCGCACCCGGGCGCTGCCGGGCTCCTGCCGCAGTTCCAGATAAGCGTCTGCCCCGCCAAGATCCTGCACTTTCACGCAGAGCAGCAGGGTGGTATCACGTTTCCGGGCAGACATGGCGCGGTGCATCATCTCAAAGTAACGGGCAGCATCCATGGTGGTTCTCCTCTCTTCCGGGACCGATGTTGGTTGTATTTCTGAGAGGAGTATACCACAAACAACAACAAAATACAACTATAAGTTTGCTTAATGGACAAAAATATTTTTAAAACGGAAAACAGAATAAACAATATGGTTGTATGAACTCAATCCCCCAGGGCCCGGATCTCGTGCTGGATGAGCTGCCCGGCGGCACGGGCCAGCTGGTCCATGCCCCGGATGCGGGCCAGGTTTTTGCCGTAAATGCGCTCGGCGGCGGGGATGGAGCTGTTCTCGCCCATAAAGACGGCGGACACCTGGATCCCCTTGCGGCGGAGATCACGTACCTCGGCGGCGGTATCGTCCACGCCGTAGGGCCCGCCGTAATCCCGGCCCAGCGGGTTTTCCGGGCTGGGCGGGATGCGGCGGCTGTCATTGGGGGAGGCATCCGTCAGCAGGATGAGCAGGTGGCGGGGAGCCGGGCCGGGGTCAAAATCCAGCAGGTCGCCTGCCGCCCGCAGGGCCAGGCCGTCCCGGTTCCAGCCCGAGGCGAAATACTGGTTGACACCCTGCCATTGTTTGTCTTTGAAATGCTTGAGCACCCGGAGCACGGTGTAGCCCCGCAGGCTGCAAAAGCTGCTTACCCGCACCGGAATGTGGCAGCGGGAAAGGCTCTCGGCCAGGATGGCACCCTGTGCCGCAATGACTTCCTGGCAGTGGAGCCGGGAGGCCGAGGCATCCAGCAGCAGGTCTACGGTGAACGAGGGCTGGTTCTCCTCCTCGGCACAGCGGAAGACCCGGCTGTCGTCCAGCAGAGGAGCCCGCCAGACCCGCTCCGGGTCCAGATTGCCGCTGCGGGCGATCCGGGCGTTGGGCTGCTGGTGGACGAGGATGCAGTTCTGGATCTGCTCGGTCAGCCGGAGCACCACGCTGCGGTGGAGCTCCCGGTTTTTGGCATCGTAAGCCCGGTTGCGGTCGGCCTGCAATTCGGCCTGCTCGGCCAGATGTTTCGCTTCGGGGGTGGGGGCCTGCTCCGGGCTGGGCACGCCGGAGGCAAACCACAAATGGCACCCCAGATGGTCCCCGGTGCAGAGCTCCTGCTCGGCCTTGCGCAGCCGTTCCGGCGGGTAGAGAGAGCGGCCAAAGCAGCTCTCGATGTAGGCCCGGTCCTCGGCGGCGTTCTGTTTCAGTGTAATATGGGCCAGCCGCTTGTCGGCAGTCGGCCCGCCGCCGCCCGCATCCACACTGCCCGAGTGCTCCACCGTCATCCGGTCGGTCTTGATCATCTGGGTGGGCATGGTCTTGGTGGCAAGGGAGGCCAGAAGCCCCTCCAAGTGCAGGTGCAGTGCCAGTTTCTGGTGCACCGTGCCGTCAAAGAGGGCAAATTTAGCGTAAAGGGCCAGTACGCTGGCTTTCAGTTCCTCGGGCTTGGGCGGTGTTTCCGGGGCCAGGGCCGCCGCCAGCTGGCTTTCATAAGGGGTCAGCACCGGGTCGGCCCGGCCCTGTACCCGCCGCCAGCGGGTGGCCTGCATGGAGTAGACCAGCTGGTTTTTCGCCATCCACTCCTGCCGCGAGAGTTTGTACTGGATGCCGAAGAAATAATCCGCGTGGGCCCGCCGCAGCTCGGCCAGCACCGGGCGGCGGGGCAGCTCCAGCGCGTAGGCGGCGCTTTCGAGGTACAGCCAGGTCAGGTCGTCCAGCAGGGACTGCTTCACGTCGCCGTCCCAGGTATTGAACAGCCCCCGCACAAGGTCGTCGCCGTAATATTTGTGCACCAGCCCCACGATGCAGTTCATGTAAAAATCCACGGTGCCATCGGTGTTGCGGGCCAGAAACAGCGGCTCAAAGCCGTATTCGCCTGCCGCGGCCCACACCTGATTGGCGGCCCGCCGCTCCTGCGCGGTGTAGCTCTGCGCTTCCATAGGGCGGCCCCTCAGTTGAAGAGCTTGGCGGCGGTGAGCTGGGCCGGGATGCGGGCGGCAATGACGTCCCGGATGAGCCCCTGCTCGTAGGAATCAAAGGCTTTGTTGGTGATGCCCATGTCCAGTGCGGCCCCGGCAGGCACGCCCCGGCGGATGAGCCGCAGAGCGTCCAGCATCCCGCGCAGGTCCAGCGCTTTGGTGGAGATTTCCGCGCTGTCGCACTTTTTCTGTAAATCGAGGAAAAGCTGGGCAAACTGATGGACGTACTTGCCCGTCAGATCCGGGAACTGGGCCCGGAGCAGCTTTTCGAGGTTTTCCTCGGTGATGGTGGGCATCTGGATGACCACAAAGCGGGAGGTGAGGGCTTCGTTCAGTTCCCGGGTGCCCGCGTAGCCGTAGTTCATGGTGGCAATGAAACGGGTCTCCTCGGCCAGCGGGATGCGCTCGTAGCCGGGCACATCGATGGCGCGGCGGAAATCCAGCACCGCGTGGAGGACAGCCAGCGCCTCGTTCTTTGCCATGTTGATCTCATCCAGCACGCCAAAGCCGCCGCACTGAGCACAGCGGTAGACCGGGCCGGGCCGGAATTTGACGGCACCGCCCTCAAAGGTGTCCATGCCGATGAGGGAAGCCGCGTCCATATTCACATGGAACGAGATATCCCATGCCGGGCGGCCAAAGGCGGTGGCCAGATTCTCCGCCAGCACATTTTTGCCGGTGGCCTTGCCGCCGGCCAGCAGCAGGTTCTCGCCGCAGAGCAGGGCGGCCAGTGCCTGCTCCCAGACGTCTTTTCCATAGTAAGTAAAGGCCGACTGCGGCACACGGGGAGCCAAAGCCTCGGTCAGCGGGTGGGTGGTACGATATTCATTGACGGCCAGCAGCAGATCCGGGCTGACGCCCTCCTGCTGTAAATTTTCCATCAGAGTGGAAGTTGTGACCATTTCGAAAACATCTCCTTGCGATTGGCATTGCCAAACCAATTTTTCAGCCCTATCATAGCACAAATGCGGATGGTTTGGTAGGGGAGAACGGACAAGATGCGGCAAGAAAAAAGAAACTGATTTGCATTTGCAGAGCCGCCTTGCTACAATAAGAAAAAACGAAAGGGGCGCACTGCCATGAAACAAGACCGCCGCCGCTGGAAGGTCTGCTTTGAAACGAACTATTGGGGAACCCAAAAGGGAACCGACCCCGGCGAGGAACTGTGCCTTGACCGGGAATTTGAATGGAACGGCCATCGGTGGCAGATCCCGGCCCTTTACCGGTGCAGACAGGGATTGGTCGTGGACTTTGCCATGGAGGTGCCGCAGGAAGAGCTTCGGGCCTTCATGAAAAAATGGGGCATTGCGGAAGACGGCGAATGCACCCGCACCCTGACCAGAGCCGAGGAACGCCAGATGGAGCAGGAAAATCCGCTGGATGGGGGATTTTGTGCAGAGCTGGTGCTGAACGGGATGCGCCTGCGCCCAAGCGACGGCTGTGGGGTAGGGTATCTTCCGGGGGATGCTGCCGGGAACGATGAGGCGGCAGAACTTCTGTTCCACTATGGACTGGAGAAAACGAAAATCTGGCGGTTCTGGCGGAACAGCTATCCGTGGGCAACGAAAAGCCGGAGAAGCTGCCCAAAACGGTTCCGCACGCTGGAAGTACAAATGGAAGCAGAGTTGGAACAGTATCGGAGCGAGTGTTTCCGGACCCCTGTGGTGGGGGAATCGGTGATGGTCCACGATGCGGCAGATGGAACAGCCTATCGGTTGACGGTGCTGGGGGCCAGGTCGGAAACGCTGGAGCTCCCGGATGATGATGGATGGGAGCGGCCCAATTGCTTTTGCCTGATGACCTACCGCCTGACCCCAAAAGCGGAAAACTTCTTTCTCGACGACTGCGCGGAGGGAGACCACCCGCGCCGCAGAGCGCGTCCGCCCATTGACCCGGAACGGACGGCACTGGAAAAGAAGTATGGGCTGGAACCGCAGATGGAAGGAGACGCGGCCATTGCGGTGATCGGGGGTGCCGACGGCCCGACCGCCGTTTTCTGCACAGTGCGCGGGGAAACAGAAGAGACAACTGGTGCGGCTGCGGCATGTTCCGCCTGTTATTTCGAACCGGTCCAGCTGGAAACCATCACATGGCAGGCGTCGTTCTGCCGCAAGCCCTGTGCGGACGCCGACGTGAAACTCCTTTAAGAAACTTTCAGCCAAGACGCTTAGATTTCACCACCCAAACAAATTGACACCACCCCTAAAATAGGATAAAATGTCTTCTGTTGTGTTAAAAATCCAAGTAACAGGTGAAACAAACATATGATCGAAACCATTGCGGCCGTCAATCAGGCGGTCAACAGCTTTATCTGGGGGATCCCGGCCATGGTGTGCATCATCGGCGTGGGTTTGCTGCTCAGTGTGCGGACCGGCTTTTTGCAGATCCGCAAATTCCCCTACGCCATCCGCACCACCATTGGCCGGATGTTCCGCAAAAAGGATGCCTCGGACGGCACCATGACCCCGTTCCAGGCCGTCTGCACCGCACTGGCGGCGACGGTGGGCACCGGCAACATCGCGGGCGTGGCGGGTGCCATCGCCATCGGCGGGCCGGGTGCCGTGTTCTGGATGTGGTGCTCGGCGCTGCTGGGCATGTGCACCAAGTTTTCGGAGGTGACGCTGGCCGTCCATTTCCGGGAGCGGAACAAAAACGGGGAGCTGGTGGGCGGCCCCATGTACTATATAAAAAACGGCCTGGGGCAGCGCTGGCAGTTCCTGGCGGTGCTGTACTCCCTGTTTGGCGTGCTGACGGTCTTTGGCACCGGCAACGCCACTCAGGTCAACACCATCGTCACGGCCATTGATTCCGCCGTGCTGGCGTACAACACCTCGGTAAAAAGTTTTCTGCCCACCCTCAACCTCATTGTGGGCGTGGTAGTGGCCATGCTGGTGGCCATGGTGCTGCTGGGCGGCATCAAACGCATTGGCAGCGTCACGGAGAAGCTGGTGCCGTTCATGGCACTGTTCTATGTGGTGCTGGCGGTAGGCGTCGTGGTGCTCAATGTGCAGCGTCTGCCCTATGTGCTGGAGTCCATCATCGCGGGCGCGTTCAACCCCAGAGCGTTCACGGGCGGTGCCATCGGCAGTGTGTTCCTCAGCGTGCAGAAAGGCGTCTCCCGCGGCATCTTCTCCAACGAGGCCGGCCTTGGTACGGGCTCCATCGCCCATGCCTGCGCCGATACCCGGAAGCCCGTCAAGCAGGGGATGTTCGGCATCTTTGAGGTCTTTGCCGATACCATTGTCATCTGCACTCTGACAGCCATGGTCATCCTGTGCAGCGGCGTGCCGGTGGGCTACGGGGCTGCCGCTGGCGCCGAGCTGACCATCGCTGGTTTTACCGCGACTTACGGCGGCTGGTCGTCCATCTTTACGGCGATGGCACTGTGCTGCTTTGCGTTCTCCACCATCATCGGCTGGGGCCTGTACGGCTCTCGCTGTGCGGAATTCCTGTTCCGCACCGATAAGGTGGTGGGGCCGTTCCTCGTGCTCTATTCCTTTGTGTCCATTGTGGGCGCAACCATGGATCTGGGCCTTTTGTGGAACATTGCCGATACGTTCAATGGCCTGATGAGCATTCCCAACCTGATCGCCCTGCTGCTGCTCTCCGGCACGGTGGCAAAGCTGGTCAAAGAGTTTTTTGCGGGCGAGGGTGCCCGGTAAAATAAAACGGAGGACAGGAAAATGGAAAAAGCGCTTTACGATACTTATCTTGCAATTCTAAAAGAAGAGCTGGTGCCCGCGATGGGCTGCACCGAGCCCATCGCGGTGGCCTATGCTGCTGCCCTGGCTGCCCGGGCACTGGGCTGCCCGGCAGAGCAGGCTGAGGTAGCCGCCAGTGCCAACATCATCAAGAACGTCAAAAGCGTGGTGGTGCCCCACACGGGCGGCCGCCGGGGCATTGCGGCCGCCGCTGCCGCAGGCATCGTGGCAGGCGATGCGGACAAGGAGCTGGAAGTGCTCTGCGCCGTGACGGAGGATGACCTGAAGAAGATGGCGGATTTCCTGGAAAAGACGCCCATCCAGGTGGAGCGCTCGGGCAAGCCCTACCTGTTTGACATCCAGGTGCGGCTGTTCGGCGGCGGGCATACCGCTTTTGCGGAGATTGCAGGCCACCACACCAATGTCATCGCCCTGCAGCGGGACGGCGAGGTCCTGCTCCAGAAAGAATATGTGGAGCAGACCAGCACCCAGGCCACCGACCACACCCTGCTCAACGTGGAGCAGATCGTCCAGTTTGCCGATGAAGCCGACCTGAACGACGTGAAAGAGACCCTGCAGCGCCAGATCGACTGCAACACGGCCATTGCCAAGCAGGGCCTGGAGGGCCACTGGGGTGCCGAGATCGGCCGCATCCTGCTCCGCTCCTACGGCGACAGCGTCCACAACCGGGCCAAGGCCTGGGCCGCCGCCGGTTCCGATGCCCGGATGAACGGCTGCGAGCTGCCGGTGGTCATCAACTCCGGCAGCGGCAATCAGGGCCTGACGGCCTCTCTGCCGGTCATCATCTACGCTCGGGATATGGGAGCCTCGCGGGAGCTGCTCTACCGTGCCCTGCTGGTGTCCAACCTCGTTACCATCCACCTCAAAACAGGCATTGGGCCCCTCTCGGCTTACTGTGGCGCCACCAGTGCCGGCTGCGGTGCCGGCGCGGGCATTACATACCTCCATGGCGGCCGCTATAACGAGATCGCTCACACGGTGGTCAACGCGCTGGCCATCAACTCCGGTATGGTCTGCGATGGTGCCAAGGCCAGCTGCGCCGCAAAGATCGCTTCTGCCGTGGAAGCAGGCCTGCTGGGAATGCAGATGCAGATGCACGACAGCGAGTTTGTGGGCGGCGACGGCATCGTGCTCAAGGGCGTGGAGAACACCATCCGTAACGTGAGCAAGATGGCCCACGACGGCATGGCCGAGACCGACCGTGAGATCATCCGCCTGATGATCGCCCCGCAGGAGGGGGCCGCAAGCTGCTGATGGAAAAATACTGCCATGGCTTGACTTTTTTGCAAAATCGCATATAATAAAAGTGTGAACGATAAGATACCATATCCAATGAGTATCACCAAAAGGAAAGAACCCCCTCGGAGTTGCAGCTCCAAGGGGGTTCTTCCATTTGTTAGTGCTTGCTGTCCTTGTGCTTACCGTCAAGCCACTTGCTGATGCAGTTGGAAACTACACCCGCTGCGACGGATAAGATGAACGATAAAACCAGATCCATAAGTATCACCTCCCATCTCAATGAAAATTGAGTGGAAAGGGCAGCGACTTTAGTATAACATAGATGGACAGAAAAAGACAGGCGTTTGATTCTGGATGCTAGAAATTCCGCAAGAGGAACAGAGAGGATGTTTCTAGGTTTGTTTGGGGAAAAGAAACTCATTCCGGGAATGCGAAAGGATAGAAGGAACTCTTTGATTTGTGATAAAAATTTGAAAAGATATCCAAAAAATATCGGCCACTTTTTGTCGGGATGCACAAATAATTTGTGAAATTTTCAAAACACTTGACAAGGCACCCGGGGGAGGGTACAATGCAGGAAACAGGAAAATATCCTGAACGAAATTTTATTTTTTGAGGAGGACCTTACTTATGAAGGCATTCAAAAAACTGGCTGCTATCGTTCTGGCAGGCGTCATGGCTCTGGCAGTCCTGACTGGCTGCAGCGACAGCGACAAGACCACTTTCCACAAGCAGCTGACCGACGCTCTGTCTGATGCAAAGGTTACTGCTGAGTATAACACTGCAGATGTTGCAAAGGCTGAGAAGGTTGCACAGCTGTGGGATAGCTATGCTGCTGAGATCAAGAGCATTGAGAAGAAGCAGGCTGAGCACAAGTATGATACTACTGCTGATTATCAGAAAGCTCGTGATGCAGCACTCGCTAAAGTTTATGCCGCTGCTACTATGGTTGGTGGTGAGCACTATGGTTTCGTTCCCGTTCAGGAGAAAGATGCAGATACCATTGCTTTGATCGTTCGTGTCCTGAAAGAAAAGGGCGCTACTAAGTACGGTTATTCCAATTCTCGTACCAAGGCCGCTTTTGAGAAAGAGGTCCGTGGCACTTTTACTGAGGGCGAGTTCATCGTTCTGGTTTACGAGAAGTAATCAAAGGCCCATCGCTTGAAATTACAATAAAAGAAAAAGAACCATGTAGGCTGAAAGGCTTGCATGGTTCTTTTTTATAGCTGTAAATTGGATAAAGTTTTTAAAACAAAAAAGTACAGTTTACAAGGGACTACACAGGGTAACGGTCTGACGGGAGGTGTGCCGCCCGTCAGATTTTCCATGTGATGTTCAAGCTGTCACTTGTAGCGGCAACGGTGGTAATCATCAAATCCACCACACGCCGCTTGTCATCAAAGGATACATTGTCCCATGTGTCGAGGTAGCCGGAAATCTGGCTGACCTGTTCCGGGCTGATGGCTTCCACCG